>Ga0210406_10000912_pt1 | contig 38413 bp, 37 predicted proteins | sample IncBWC30MmetaG_FD_155454 | JGI IMG/M metagenome (GOLD analysis project Ga0210406, IMG submission 155454) | Forest soil microbial communities from Barre Woods Harvard Forest LTER site, Petersham, Massachusetts, United States - Inc-BW-C-30-M | ecosystem: Environmental > Terrestrial > Soil >... | reverse complement strand
GGTCGAAATTTCGCCTCGCCCGCATCGGCAAGCGCGGCGACGACGCGGGCGAGATCTTCTGCTCCGGCCCCGCCTCGGGCCCAGTGTTCGCAGACGACGGTCTTGACCCCGAATTCGCGCGCTACCGTGTCCTCAACAAAGGCGAGCTCGGCCCTGGTGTCGCCGTCAAATCGATTGATTGCAACGACGACCGGCAGTCCAAACTTCCGCAGATTGGCGATATGCCGGGCGAGGTTCGCGAGGCCGGCTTTGAGCGCGGACAAGTTCTCGGCGCCGAGGGCGTCCTTGGCCACTCCGCCGTGCATCTTGAGCGCGCGGACGGTCGCGACGAGCACCGTGGCCGCCGGCTTAAATCCAGCCTTGCGGCACTTGATGTCGAAAAATTTCTCCGCGCCCAGATCCGCGCCGAAGCCCGCTTCGGTGACCACGTAATCGGCGAGTTTGAGCGCCGCTCCTGTCGCCATCACGGAATTGCAACCGTGGGCGATGTTCGCGAAGGGGCCCCCGTGTACAAGCGCGGGCGAAGCTTCGAGCGTCTGCACGAGATTGGGCTTGAGCGCTTCCTTGAGGAGCGCCGTCATAGCGCCAGGCGCTTTGAGATCTAAGGCGCTGATCGGCCGCCTGTCTCTCGCCCAGCCGACCACCATACGGCCGAGCAACTCCTCGAGCTCCTCAAGACTGGTCGCAAGGCAGAAGGCCGCCATAACCTCCGAGGCGACGGTAATGTCGAAACCGTCCTCGCGTGGAAAGCCGTTGCCCGCGCCGAGCCCGACAATTGTTTCGCGAAGCGCGCGGTCGTTCATATCGAGCACGCGCCGCCAGGCGACGCGCCGCTGATCGAGACGGAGCGCGTTGCCCCAGTACATGTGATTGTCGATCATCGCCGCAAGCAGATTGTGCGCCGATGTGATGGCGTGAAAATCGCCGGTGAAATGGAGGTTGATTTCGTCCATGGGGACAATTTGGGCGTGGCCGCCCCCGGTTGCGCCGCCCTTCATGCCTAAGCTGGGGCCGAGCGAGGGTTCGCGCAGACAGATCATCGTCTTCTTGCCGATCCGATTGAGCGCGTCGCCCAGGCCGACGGTGGTCGTCGTCTTGCCCTCGCCCGCCGGGGTTGGGCTGATCGCCGTGACAAGAATGAGCTTCCCGTCCGGGCGGTTCGAGAGACCGCTAAGAAAATCATACTCAAGCTTGGCGATGAAGCGGCCAAACGGACGCAAGGCGGATTCGGGCGCGCCGATCTTCGCGGCGATCTCCGCGATCGGCTTCAAGCGCGCGGCGCGCGCGATTTCGATGTCAGACGCCATGAACCAATGCCTTCCCCTCAACCCGCCGTCTGGCCGCCACAAACGTTCGGCAACGAATCGTCTGGACTGCTTGTTTTGGCAAGCGCGAATCGTGACGATGAACGGCGCGCGCGCGTATAAGCCAGGCGCGTCATCGTCGCCGCGGGGCGCCATAACAGCTAGGCGCAGGAACGAGCCATGATCAAGTCGCGGCTTGCCGTCGTCACGGTTTTGAGCATCATCGCCTATCTAGGGCTGGCGGTCGCCGGCGCGGGCGGCCCAGGTCGTTTCTTTTCCTATCCGCCGCTGATCGCGGTCAGCGTTGTCACGATCGCGCTCGGGGTCGCGTCGCTGTTCAGCGAGGGACATATCGGCTCTGGCGTCAAGGAGGATCGGTCCAATCGTTGGGTGGTCGCGGCTCTTGGCGTCCTAGGCGTCATGGACGCCTATCTCCCTGCCTATACAGACCAGATCGATTTTCTCACCTTCGGCGGCGACGGCGTTCGCTGGCTCGGTTTTCTTCTTTATACAGCCGGCGGCATTCTTCGCCTCGCGCCGGTCTTTGTGCTCGGGCGCCGCTTCAGCGGCTTGGTTGCGATTCAGCCCGGACACCGATTGATGACCAGTGGGCTTTACGGATTCATTCGTCACCCGAGCTATCTTGGTCTCTTCGTCCTGGCGCTCGGCTGGGGGTTGGCGTTCCGATCCGGCGTGGGCGTTCTTATCGCCGTGCTGATGCTGATTGTCGTGCTCGCTCGCATCGAGTCGGAGGAGCGACTGCTGAGCGAGAGCTTCGGCGCCGAATACGACGCCTATCGGGCGCGTACCTGGCGTCTCATTCCTTACGTCTACTGAGCCAGTCCGAGCGGCGCGCGGTTGCCTCGACGCGGGGCCTTCCATAAACCTGCCTCCGTTTCTCGCCGCCGATGAAAGACTTCCATGATCCGATCCGCCTTGATGACTGTGATGACCGGCGCCGCCATCAAGGCCGGTCGCGGCCTTAAACGCGATTTCGGCGAGGTCAGCGAACTGCAAGTGTCGATGAAGGGCCCGGGCGACTTTGTCAGTCTTGCCGACCAGCGCGCGGAGAAGAGCCTCTATCAGGAACTGGCCAAGGCGCGTCCGGGCTACGGCTTCGTCCTGGAGGAGGGCGGACGCGTCGAGGGAACCGACAAGAGTCACACTTGGCACATCGATCCGCTCGATGCGACGACCAACTTCCTGCACGCGATCCCGTTGTTCGCGATCTCAATCGCGCTGGAGCGCGAAGGGCAGATCATCGCTGGCGTCATCTACAATCCAGCCAACGATGACATGTACGTAACGGAGAAGGGTCAAGGAGCGTTTGGCGGCAATCGCCGGCTGCGTGTGGCGGGGCGCAGCGACTTGTCGCAAGCGATCTTCGGTTGCGGCATTCCCCATCTCGGCAAGGCGGCGCAGCATCCTCGATTCCGAGCAGAGCTCGCGGCTGTGATGGCCCGCGTCGTCAATGTGCGTCGGATGGGCTGCGCCGCGCTCGATCTGGCTTACGTCGCCGCCGGCCGGTTCGACGCCTTCTGGGAGCGTGGCCTGAATTCCTGGGATATTGCGGCGGGCGCACTCCTGATTCGCGAAGCTGGGGGATTCGTCACGGGCGCCGATGGGGAGGCCAATTTCCTTGAGACCGGCTCTATCTGCTGCGGCAACGAGATCATGCATCGCGAGCTGCTCGGGCTCTTGCGCACGGTCGCTTAGCTCCCGCGCGGAGCCGCCTCGCGGTTCGCGATGGCGCGCTTCCGCGTTACGAATTCGCCACGCATCAGACCGCTGCTAAGGGTAAACGCCACCGCTCGAATGAGCGGCAGGGCACGCAAGGAAGGCGCGAAAACACGTGGCTTATCCAGGAATTGCAGGAAAAGTGGCCATCGTAGCGGGGGCCGCGGGAGGAATAGGACAAGCGCTCGTCGCCGGGTTCGTCAAGGAAGGCTTGCGCGTGGCGGCGCTCGACATTGACGACAAGGGGGTTCGCGCCCTGCAGGAGAAGCACAGGGAAGCAAAGGTCCTCGGCCTCCGAATCGACGTCTCAGACCCGGAAAACTGCCGTCGCCAAGTCGCAACTGTCGCCGAGCGGCTCGGCACGGTGCACATTCTCGTCAACAACGCCGCGCTCGGCATGAATTCCGTGGCCGACGATTACGACGACGAGCATCTGCAGATCGAGGACGTGCCCGATGATCTGTGGCGACGCTTCTTCGCCGTCAACGTGGGCGGCGCCTTCTCCAGGACGCGCGCGGTCGTGCCAATCTTCCGCAAGCAGAAATGGGGGCGCGTCATCAACGTCTCGACGAGCATTCTGACGATGATGCGCAAGGGCTTTGTACCCTATGGGCCGACCAAAGCCGCGCTCGAGGCTTGGTCGCTGATCCTCTCGCGCCAACTCGAGGGAAGCGGCATTACGGTCAATGTTGTCCTGCCCGGCGGCCCGGTGGACACGATCATGGTGCCTGGCGAAGACCGCAGTGCGCTCATCTCTCCCAACGTCATGTCCCGCCGATGCTCAGCCTGTTCACAGACGCGGGCGGAAAGGTCACCGGGCAGCGCTTCATCGCGGTCGAGTGGGACGAGAGCCTGGGGTCCGCCCCAGCGACTCAGGCGCACGCGCCGGCCGCGTGGCCCCAGCTGGCCAAGCCATTCTCAAAGATGCAACCGCGCGCATAGGGTCACCGCGGCGGGGTGGTGAAAAAATACGCCCGCGCCAGCTGTGATGAGCCGGCGCGGGCACTGCGCCCGTCGTGTGGGAGGCCGACGGACGAATATCGAAAGCAAGGCAAAAGGGCGTAGAGAGGCGGCCTCGCCTTTTCTGGCAGGACGCCTCGTGGCCTCAGTTCAGAAGATTTTTGATGAAGTCGCCGTCCTTCATCACCAGCGGGATGTATCGCCCCTCTTCGTCGAGCGCGGAGAGGTCCTTGAGCGGATCCTTCTCGACGACGATGAGATCGGCATAGTCGCCGACAGCGACAGTCCCAACCTTTCCGCTCATCTGGATGAGTTCGGCCGCGTTGCAGGTCGCCGAGCGGATCACGTCAATCACGGGCAGCGTGCGGCCACGAATGACGAACTCCGCGCCCTGATACTTGCGCAGGAAGCCTAAGAGATCGGTGCCGTAGGCCATCTTGACGCCGGCCTTGTGCATGATCTCGAGCGACTCCGGGCTCTTCTTGATCACGTAGTCGAGCCGGGAAGAAAAGCCGGGATCGAGCCGCAGCGCTTTCTCTTCAGTCTTTTGCGATTCGTAAGCGATGATCGTCGGGGTGACGATGACGTTCTTCTCCGCCATCAACTTTGCTGTCGCCGGCTCGACGAGCGTCGCATGTTCGACCGACTGGAAGCCGACCTCGACGGCGCGGCGCACCGCCTCATCCGAATAAAGGTGACCGCAAACGTAAGTCTGCGCCTTGTCGGCCTCCTCGACGAACGTGAGCAACTCGTCCCGCGAAAAACCGAGCCGTTTGATAGGGAACTTGCCTGAGGCGGCGCCGCCGGCCGCGATAACCTTGATGTACTGGGCGCCGTTGCGCAGCTCTTCTCGCACGGCGAAGCGGACCGCCTCGACGCCATCGACGACGCGGCTGACCGATCCCAGGCGGCGATTGAGCGTTTCGACTTCGCTCCCGTCAAAGGGTTGGCGGACGTCGGTGTGACCGCCGGTCTGGACGAACGCCTTGCCGCAGATGAAGAGACGCGGTCCTTCGATGATTTTCTGATCGACCGCGCGCTGGAAGCCGACGTCGGCGCCGCCGAGGCGCGGATCGAGGTGAACCCGCGCAAGAGCATCTGCTTCATGATCCGCGCCGCGTGCAGCGCAATCAGCGAATCGGGCAGTCGCGCGTTGTCTGCGGGGTCGGGGAGGGGCGACACGATATGGACGTGGCAGTCGATGAGGCCCGGCATCAAGGTCTTGCCGCGCAGGTCGATGCGGTGGGCGGAGGAGTCCTTGATCGGCTTGTCCGAAATCTCCTTGATGAGCCCGTCGGCGACGCGCACGAAGCGATCATGCTCGCCTTCGTCGCTCGAGCCGTCGAGAATGCGCGCGTTTTCAAAGATCGCGGATTGCATGGCTCCTCAGGCTCCTCGCAGGTTTCGCCGCGCGCCAGCGAGCGACGACTGTCGTTCATTTCGGCCGGGCTGGCCGGCGCAATCTACCGTAGGCGGGCCAATCGCAAAGACGTTATTCGGCACGCATCCCTCGCCGTTGGCGACGTATGTGTTGCTGACGTGACCGTCAATCGTTCTCGCGTCCATACCTGTTCGCAAAAGCAGCGATTTGGTCACGGTGGGACAGGGTGTAATCGAGCTCGTCGAAGCCATTGATCAGGCAATATTTGGCGAACGGGTCGATTTCGAAGGAATGCTCTGAGCCGTCGGGCAACGTAACGGTCTGCGCTTCGAGGTCCACCCGGATCGCCAGATCCGGCGTTTCCGAGATACGCGCCAACAAATCGGTGACGACCGCCTCCGGCAGTCGGATTGGCAGGAGGCCGTTCTTGACGCAATTGGTATGGAAGATATCGCCGAAGCTCGGCGCGATAACGACTTCGAACCCGTAGTTGGAGAGCGCCCACACAGCATTCTCGCGCGAGGAGCCACATCCGAAATTGACATTGGCGACCACGACGCGCGCGTCACGGTGATGGTGCTGTTTCAGCGCAAACTCTGGGCGTTCTGCTCCATTCACGTCGAAGCGCAGGTCGTGGAACAGATATTGGCCGAAGCCGCCGCTGCGTGGCTTCTGCAGAAAACGTGCAGGAATGATCTGGTCCGTGTCGATATTTGGCTGAAGGAACGGGGCCGCCGCCGATTCCAGATTCTTGAACGCCTTCACCTCATCCCCCGGGCAGCATCTTGCGCACGTCGGTCAGATGGCCTGTAACCGCGGCCGCGGCTGCCATCTGGGGGCTTAGCAAATGGGTGCGCGCGTTCCGTCCCTGGCGACCGACAAAATTCCTGTTCGAGGTCGAAGCGCAGCGTTCGAACTCGCCGACGGTTTCGCCGTTCGTGCCGAGACACATCGAGCAACCCGCTTCGCGCCACTCGAATCCGGCCTGCTTAAAAACGATGTCCAGGCCCTCCGCCTCCGCCTGCGCCTTAACCAGGCCGGATCCCGGAACGACCCACCCGCGCGCGTTTTCATGCACCTTCCGGCCCGCCGCGACCGCCGCCGCGCTGCGCAAGTCCTCGATCCGCCCGTTCGTGCAGGAGCCGATGAAAACGCGATCGACTGCAACCGAGTCGAGCCGGTCCCCCGGCTTGAGGTCCATGTATTTGAGCGCGCGCTCCATGCTCTCACGCCGTTCCGGGCTCGGGGCCTCGGCGGGATCAGGAACGGCCCCATCGATCGGCGCGACATCCTGCGGGCTGGTGCCCCATGTCACCATCGGGGCAATCTCCGAACTATCGAGACTGATCTCGCTGTCGAAGCTTGCCTCAAGGTCAGTCGGAAGCTTGCGGGGGCACAAGCCAGCAAGTCGTTCGCTCTGTCGCCGAGAATGCGGCGGACATCGGCATTTTCGGCGGCTATCTTCCTGCGACGGGACTTCAAATCCTGCCCTACCGGTCTGACAAGCTCGTCGCGATCATGCCGGTCGGGCATCCTCTCGCCGAGCGCAAAAAGGTCAGGTTCGTAGAGCTTGCAGAATTCGATCTTGTCGGCCCCCAAAAAGGCAGTTTCCTCGATTCGCTGGTTATGAAAGCCGTAGGCGAGCTCAACCTGACGCTAAAGATGCGAATACGCGTCAACGGCTTCGAGACGGTCTGTAGTATGGTCGAGGCCAGCCTTGGTGTTGGTCTTGTCCCCGAGCGTTGCGCCAAACGCTATGTCGCCGCCGGACAAGTCACAGCCGTGCCGCTTGATGAGGAATGAGCGACGCGCAACTGGAAGATATGCGTGCACTATCCCGCCTCGCAACCGCCTCCGGTTCGGATGCTCGTGGAGCACCTGAGCTCAAGAGACGTCGACCGCCCGACACGAGTAGTCAGTTTCGCCGATGCGGGATCGCGCTCGCGCCGAAGATAGGCGCTGCGCCAAGTCAGCCGTTCGCCCGTACCGCGCTCACGACAGCTTCGCCCATCGCGTCGGTGCCAATCTTCTTGCCGCCCTCCTGCATGATGTCGGCGGTTCGATAACCCTCCGCCAGCACCTTGCGGGCGGCGGTCTCGATCCTCTTCGCAGGATCCTCCATGTCGAAGGAGTAACGCAGCATCATTGCGACCGTCAGAATCGCGGCGAGCGGATTGGCGATATTCTTCCCCGCCATGTCAGGCGCGGTGCCATGGACCGGCTCGTAAAGCCCCTTCTTGTTGTCGCCAAGGGAGGCCGAGGGGAGCATCCCGATCGAACCGGTGAGCATCGCGGCGGCGTCGGAGAGAATGTCGCCGAACGCATTGCCCATCACCATGACGTCGAACCGACGGGGATCGCGCACGAGGTGCATGACAGCCGCATCGGCGTAGAGGTGGGTTAGCTCGACGTCGGGATAGGACTTTCCGACGCGCGTCGCGACCTCTCGCCAGAGCGCCATCGTTTCGAGCACATTCGATTTGTCCATCGAGCAAACCTTGCGCCGTCTTCCGCGCCTCTCGAAACGCGACATACATGATGCGTTCGATCTCAGACTCCGAGTAGCGCATCGTATTAACGCCCGAGCGCTCGCCCGCGGCGTTCGTCTCGATCCCGCGCGGCTCGCCGAAATAGAGGTCGCCATTAAGTTCCCGCAGCATGAGAATGTCGACGCCGCTGACCACTGACCGCTTGAGCGACGAAGCGTCCTCAAGCTCCGGAAAGAGGAAGATCGGCCGATAGTTGGCGAACAGCGTAAGCGCCTTGCGCAGGCGCAAGAGCCCATTTCCCGCCCCTTCGCTCGGAGGCCTCTTTTCGTCTTCGATGACGCCTGTGCCCCCCAGTAGGATAGCGTCCGAAGCCCTCGCCAGTTCCAGGGTTTCCGGCGGCAACGCATTGCCGACGGCTTCGAGCCCGGCTCCCCCAATTGGCGCTTCCTTCAATTCATACGACACCGAGTTCCCTAGAGTCGCTTCCAGAACTCTCACGGCCTGTGCGGTGACCTCCTTGCCGATTCCGTCGCCGGGCAGGACTGCGATCTTCATTGTGTCGTCCACTCGTTGGGTTCGAATTGAATTCGTAGCCGTTTGGATGAAATCGGTGTCGTCCATTCCCAGCGGATCGAACAGATTCTTGCGCAGATAGTTGCGCAACGACTGGCCGCTGACCTTTTCGATCAACTGCCCGATCCAGTCGATGCTGATGCCATATTCCCAGCAATCGCCCGGATCGGCGAGCAGCGGCTGTTCGAGCGAGCGCCGCTTGCAGTGAATGAGGTCGGGAAGTTCGTATTTCTCGAGATAGCGCAGGATGATTCCGTTCGCCCAGTTGTACCGATAACCGGCCGTATGGGTGAGCAATTGGCGAGGCGTGATCGGCCGTTTGGCGGGCCTCAGCTTCGGGGCGCCATCGGCATCGAAGCCATCGAGCACTTGCACGGACGCGAGCTCCGGCAGGAGGTTGCTTGCCGGTTCGTCGAGCTTGAGTCGGCCCTGCTCGACGAGCTGCATGGCGCCGGTCGCGACGAGCGCCTTCGTCATCGAAGCGTACCAGAACATGATGTCGACTGTCATCGGCTCGCTGCGGCCCACGCCCTTGGTCCCGGCGGCGCCGCTATAGAGTGGACCCTGATCGTTGACGACCATCGCCACCACGCCCGGCGCCGCGCCGGATTTGACCAGATCGTCAAGAACGCGATCGAAGCGCTCGCTCATGCCCATGACTCGCTCTCTCCGTCAGTCTGAAGTTGCGCGAATTTGCAGACGCTGGCTAGCTTTGCGTTGCAGGCCGCGAGGCCGTGTCATTTTTGCCAAGATGAGCGAACTCGCCGACGACATCTTCGATCTGCTCACCGCCGGCCATCAGCGATAGGACCTCGACGCTGCTCTTCTCCCCGCGCCGAAAGCGAGCCGCGACCTGCCCCTGGATTAGCACGACAAAATAGTCGCCGGCTGACATCGCGTGGTGCGCGTTGTGCGTGATGAAGACGACGCCCACGCCCTGGTTCTTGGCGTGATTGATAAACCGCAGAACGGTCGAGGCTTCTTTGACGCCAAGAGCCGAGGTCGGCTCGTCGAGGATCAGCACTTTCGCGCCGAAATACATCGCTCTGCCGATTGCGATAACCTGACGCTCGCCGCCGGACAGAGTGCCGACCAGCTGATCGCCATCACGCACCCGGGTGATGCCGAACTTCCGTATCTGCTCGAGCGCGATGCTATTGCATCGTTCGGTGTCGAGCCCGCGGAACGGCGGCTTACCTTTTTTCAGCTCTGCGCCAAGGAAGAAATTTCGTCCTACGTTCATGCGCGGAATCGTTCCCACCTCTTGGTGGACGGTGGCGATGCCGCGCGAACGCGCGTCGCGCGGGTCGGCGAAGCGGGTCTCCTGTCCGTCGAGGTAGATCAATCCGCTACTCAGAGGATGAAACCCGGACAGGATCTTGATCAGCGTCGACTTGCCGGCGCCGTTGTCTCCCAACGGGCACACGACCTCGCCCGGGTGAACGGCGATCCAAACGTCGGTTAGCGCCCTGACCCCGGCGAAGTGCTTGCTGACATTGCGCAGTTCGATGAGAGGCTCGGTCATAGGCGGATGTTCCTATCGGGTGCTCATGGCGAAGCGGCGGAAGTAGCTGTTGGCCAGCACCGCGCAGAGCAAGAGAACGCCAAGGAAAAGCTGCACCCAGTCCGTGCTCCACCCGGTGTAGAATATGCCGACGTTGATGATCCGTAGATCATCGTGCCGAGGAAGACACCGAACGCCGAGCCATAGCCGCCGCCGAGGAGAACGCCGCCGACCACCGCGACGATGATGGATTGGAAGACGTAGCCGAGCCCAGCGGTGGCGTTGCCGGAATGATATTCGACGCCCTGAATGACCCCCACGAACGCAGCGGCGACGCCGGTCGCTACGAACAATACGACCTTGACCAGATTGGTCGGCACGCCGGCGCCGCGCGCGGCGACTGGATCGCCGCCTGTTGCATAGATCCAGTTACCGAATGCGGTGCGCGACAGGACGATGCCAGCCGCGGCCGTGACAGCGATCCACCACAGGATCGAGACGTTGGCCTGTCCCCAAGCCGACCCAAACAACAAATGCACGTCAGGCGGCGGGTTCACTGAGATGTTGGTCGTATTCGTGAGCAAGCGCGCCAAACCGGTCGCGCCGCCGGCGACGCAAAAGCTCGCCGCGAGCGACACGATGAATGACGGGAGGCCGGTGCGAACCGTGATGATTCCATTGATAAGCCCGACGCACGCGCCCGAAAAAAAGCACGATGGCGATTATCAGCCAGAAAGGTACATTGAAGATTGTGGTGCCGATCGCGAGAAAGACCGCGGAGGCGCCGACAATGGAGCCGACCGAAAGGTCGGATTCTCCCGCCACCATGAGGAGCCGACGGGTATCGCGATAATGCCGAGTTCAGCGGAAGTGTCGAGCCAGCCTGCGGTTCCGTCGATCGACACGAAACCCGCGCCTTGCGTGGTTATCGCGAAAAAAAGATAGACTAGGGCTGTCGCTACGACAGCGCCAAATTCAGGGCGTCGAGCCATCCCTTTCAACGACCATCGACCGCGCCCGGACGTGTCGTGAACTCCCTCCGCCGCTGAGTCCACTACCGAAGCCATGACGCTCCTTGAGAAATCGAAGCTCGTTTCTGCATCTTCAAGAGAGCTTGGACGCCGCCGCTCGAGAGGCGTCCAAGCCGATTGCCTTCTATCAGGAAGCGCCGCGGACTCCTGGAAACTTCTTGTTGATGTCCAAAACCTTATCGACGTTATCCTTGGTCAGGATCTGCGCCCCGGTCCAAATCTCTCCGGCCGGCAGCATCCCGTATTTGGCGTATTGATAGGCCTCGACGACGGCGTAATAGCCATCGAGATAGGGCTGCAGATCGGCGATGAACAGGATCTTGCCGTCATGCAACGCCGGGAGCGCATTAACCGACAAGCCGAGAGACCCGTTGACGATCTTGTCCTTCTTGCCGAGTTGGCGCTGCCGCCCGCCTCTTTGAACGCGTCTTGGTAGCCCTTGCATTCGTTTTTCCAGAGTCACGTTGCCAGGGACTGGTTCACGCAAAGCCCGTGCTTGGCGCCGGCCTTCACTGACAGATCAGCGACCTTCTTTCCGAGAGCGTAGGAGTCGAAGCCGATGTAGCCGATCGCGCCGTCGTCTTTCCACGAAGCGCCGCCGTCGTGGAAAATGAAGACGGGCTCGCCCGCAGCGGTGATGTCCTTGATGATCGGGTCGAGGGCATGCGGAAAGTAATTGCCGATGATCAGCGCCGACGGGTGACGGCTCGCCGACTGTTTGACGAGCTTCGCGTGGTCCGTGTCGAAATTGGCGGTGTCGGTGCTGGTGACCCACTGAAAGTCGGCCCCAAGGTCCTTAGCCGCGTCTTCCTCGCCTTTCTTCATCGCGCCGAAGAACGGATCCCAGAGGGGACCGCCATCCATGATGATGTTGACCTTGTCTTCCGCGTGAGCGGGCGCCAGGCCTGCGCTTGCCGCGAGCGTGCTCAAAAAAAGCCAAAGCCGTGGCCGACCTCAATAATTTCGCGAACTTCATTTTTATCCTCCCTGTTCCGCTTCCAACCCGTTATCGCCAGCGAAAAACACTATTGTTCTGAACCGTATATCGCGGGCGCCGGCGCCAAGAAGTTGTCACTTGGAATTGGTTCATCGCAATTCGCGACGAGGCGGGACGCCGGGACGCGCTCGATCGTCCTTACGACGCCAAATTTCGGATCACGTAGTCCGGCAGCGCGCCATGCCGGCCGATTTCGGCTGCAAGCTCTTTGTCAGACAGGTCAGCAAGAACGCCTGTCCTCACGAGAGCCGCAAAGGCGCCGAACCGATTGGCTCCCGCGATATCGTGTTCGACGCTATCGCCAACACAGAGAACATCGCGCGGTTCCTGAACCTGCGATAGCGCGGCAGCCGCCCGATAGATCTCGGGGAACGGTTTGCCAACCCATGTCACGACGCCGCCCAGTTCCTCATAAATCTCGGCGATGCGTCCAGCGCCGGGCGCGTTGCCCGCCGCCGTCAGCATGAGCTTGTCGGGATTGACGCACATGCAGGGCGTTCCGCGCCGAGCCGCCGGCGCGAGCGACGCGCGGTAATCGTCGAGCGACACCTTGTCGGCTTGGCTGCCTGCGATAATGATGAGATCGGCCTCCTCGCTATGAGCGGCCGGGACGACGCCGAGCGCCGACGCCAATTCGTCATCTGCACCGGTCGAAATGATGAAGCAGCGGGCTCCCGGCGCAAGCAGCGTTGGGAAGCGTCCACGCTTCAGCAGAGTTCTCGCCACATCGCCCGAGGTTACGAGGAAGTCGTAAAGCTCCCGCTCGAAGCCTAATTTCGTCATGCGCCCCGCGTTGGCGGCGCCCGTGCGGCCGGAGTTGGAGAGGACAACGATTTTGACGCCGCACGACTTCAGCACCGCCAGAGCGTTCCTCGCGCCGGGATAAGGGTTTCGTCCATCGTGCAGCACGCCATATTGGTCGAAGAACACCGCCGCGAAGGAAGACGCGATTGCGACAAAGCGAGACACAGCGCTCACCCGGAATAGCGAAGGCTTTGCAACGCGAGACGAGCCACTCCCGCACATGCCTCTTGCGACTCCGCGGATTTGAAAGGCGCCCCCAACTTGCGCCCCCGAATCCTCGTCCAGGCCGAGTTCGTGGCGCCGCCACCGACGGTTCGGACAGAGCGCAGCGGCGGCGCCCCGAGTTCTGCGAGTTTGCGGTAGGCCAGCGCTTCGACCTCAGCGACGCCTTCAAGGATCGCCTGAAAGAACGTCGTGTCGTCTTTGGGCCTGGGCTCGAGCCGAGGCGGAAGTTTGGGATCGTTGATCGGGAAGCGTTCGCCCGGCTTCAGAAGCGGATAGTAGCTCAGTCCGGTTGGGTTCTCCGGCTTCACGCCGGCAGAAAGCTCCGCAAGACGGTCGCGCGGAAAGAACTGGTTAATGACCTTGCCGCCCGTATTCGAGGCGCCGCCGGCGAGCCACATAGAGCCAATCCGATGGCTGTATATGCCGAACTCTGGAGCGAAGATCGGATGGTCGCACAGAAGCTTGACGACTAGCGTCGATCCGAGCGCGGTCACGCCGTCGCCCGCCTCTGAGGCGCCGGTCGCAAGAAACGAGGCGCAGCCGTCAGTCGTTCCGGCATGAACAATCGCTGACCCTGGTATGCCGAGACCCACGGCCTCTGCGCTGACCTGACCAATGGCAGCGCCGGGCTCCAGAACGACAGGCAACTTTGCAAGATCCGCGCCGGTTCGTTCGATCCAGTCGGGCCATCGGGCGGCGACCGGGTCGTAACCCGTCTTCAGCGCATTGTTCCAGTCGCTGCGGTCGAACCTCCCGCTAAGCTTTCCGCTGATCCAATCGGCCTGATGCAGCAGGTGGCGAACATTCGGTCGATCCTGCATCATCAAAACTCGCGCAAGGGCGGACGTGGCTCCCCGAGCTGCGCTGTCGGCGGGCGCATATTCCGCGATCGCTCCGATTACGGCTTCGTCGTTGCAAGGTTCGTCATACATGCGGGCAGGCCCTACCGGCTCTCCGAACCGGTCCACAGCCAGCATCGTGCCGGAGGTGCCATCGACGGCGAGCGCGCGCAGTTGGCTCAGGTCGCACGATGAACCCAGTTCGGAGATGACGGCGCGAACGCAATTCCACCATGTCGCAGGATCGGTTGCGTCGCCGAAAGTTGTCATCGCAACGGCCGCCGAACCGACAGTCGCGCCGTCGCCTGCATGCGCGGCCGCACGCACTCCCGACGTGCCGACATCAATTCCGATCACGCGCGCGTCCATCAAGCCCACGTCCTTATCTTCCGATCGACTGACGATAGGCTTCCGCTTCCCAGTTCATGAGCGCCTGTTCCTCGGCGCTGGTCAGTACGCGTATTGGCGCCTCTTCGGGAATGCGGGCCTCAACGTCCGCAAGACACCGCGCCATTGCGTGTGCATTCTTCGATGCTGAATGATGAAGAACTACGCCAAGACCGGGCAGCGCCATCATCAGCGGCGGTCGGCGACCTTCGGGCGGCGCGCGAAGCCGGCCGCCGGCGACTGAGGCTTCCATGACGCCTGGCCCGAGGAACACCACATGGTCTGGGTAAAGTGAGCCAAGCCGTGCGATCCCGAGGCTTTTCGGATCGAGCGCGACGGCGTGGGCGGCGGGATCCTGCGGCAGGCGATAGTCGGAGCCTTCGACGATCGAGGCAAGCGTTTCGGTATCGGCTTGTGGCGCTGCGCGCGCCGACGCGGAAAACGCTTCGCATACGCGAGTAATGCGATGGGCGACTTCCGCAACCGTCTCACCGGCGACGACGAGGCCGTGATTGGCGAGGGCGAAAACGTTCGTGTCCTTCGTCAGCCGTTCCGCGATCGCATGGGCAAGCGGCAAGCCTGGCTTGCGATACGGTATGAACGCAAGCGCGACGTCCGCATGCGGCCTCAAGCGTTCGCGGACGAGAGACTCGCCATCATGTCGAACGGCGAGCGCGATTGTGTTCACACAATGAATATGGACGACGATCGGCGACGGGATTGTCGCGTGCACGCTGGTCTCGATCGAAGGCCGTAGGCCGCCAGGATTTGCGCCCGAATCCACAAAATCAATCGCGGCCCCGGCGCGAGGATCTCCATCCGCGATCGCTTTGCGCAGAGGGTCTAGACGAACAGGCGTCATGATATCCTGCGCAAGCGCGTCGGCGAGCCACGTTCCCGACGCCTTGATCCACATGACGCCGTCTCGTTTGATCGACGTATTGCCGCCGGCGCCTTGCGTCCGCAAGGGATCGGCGCCGAGTGTGGCGGACAGCTCCCGCAGCGCGTGAAACTCACGGTCATCGATATGCGGGGAGGTCATCAGACTGGATGCCGCGTCAGCATTTGAAACCAGGCCGCAAAACCTGCGCGCTCCTTATCCGTGAGATGCAAGGCATGTTTCGTCCGCCGCTCAAGAATATCTTCGGCCTCGGTCGCCCACTCCTCCTCCGCAAGGAAGCGGGCCTCACGCTCATAAAGCGTTCCACCGAACGGACGTCCTAGATCGCTGATGGATTTGGCGCCGTTCAGCAAGTTCTCAACTCTTGTCCCATATCGCCGGGCATAGCCGTGCGCGACGTCCTGCGGGAGCCAAGGGCGCCGCTGACGCAGCTCCTTTAGAAAGAAAGAAAAGTCGGCGCCAGAAATGTCTCCTCCCGGCAACGCCGCGCGCTCCGTCCACGCGCCGGACATCTGCTGAAGGTAGGGAGAAAGCTTCTCCAATGCGTGCTCAGCAAGTCTGCGATAAGTGGTGATCTTGCCGCCGAAGACGGAGAGCATCGGGGCTTGCCCCGCCGGCGCTTCGACATCGAAGACATAGTCGCGAGTGACCGCGCTCGGATTGGCTGATTTGTCGTCGAACAGGGGACGCACCCCGGAAAACGAGTCGACGACCTCGCCGAGCTTAGGGGCTCTCAGGAAGTAACGATCGACGACGGAGAGAAGATATTCGACTTCGCTCCTGTCAACGCGCACGTCTTCGGCTCGCCCCTCGAACGGGATGTCCGTGGTTCCGATCAAGGCGAGGTCGCCCTCATACGGATTCACGAAAATCACCCGCTTATCGCTGTTCTGAAGCAGATAGGCTTGATCGCCGTTCCAGAACTTACGCGTGACAATATGGCTGCCCTTGACGAGCCGGACGCGACTCTCGGCGTTGCGGCCCGCCCGATGCAGAACGTCCTCGACCCAGGGGCCCGCAGCGTTGACAAGAATCTTTCCGGTCGCCTGCAGAGTGTTCCCGTCTCTCGCGCTTCGCAAATCGACGCGCCATGTGTCGGCCACGCGTCGCGCCGATGTGAGCGGCGTCCTCGTCAACACCGCGCCTCCACGCTTGTCGACGTCCAGAGCGTTCAGGACAACCAGTCGCGCATCGTCCACCCAGCAGTCCGAGTACTCGAAGGCGCGGCTAAAATTCTTGCGCAGCGGCTCGCCCTCGGGCGCCTTTACTAGGTCGAGGCTTCGCGTCGGCGATAGGATCTTGCGCCCGCCCAAGTGATCGTAAAGAAACAGGCCTGCCCTGACCATCCAAGCCGGACGTTGCTCCGGGCTGTGAGGTAGGACGAACCGCATCGGCCAGATGATGTGCGGCGCCGCACGGAGCAGGACCTCGCGCTCGATCAACGCTTCGCGGACAAGGCGAAACTCGTAATATTCAAGATAGCGCAACCCGCCGTGAACGAGCTTGCCCGACCGGGAGGAGGTTCCCTGCGCGAGATCGTCCTTCTCGCATAACAGCACCGAGAGGCCGCGGCCCACAGCGTCGCGAGCGATGCCGGCTCCGTTGACGCCGCCGCCAACGACAATCAGGTCGAACTGGCCAAGGTCTCGGGTCATTCCGTATGGGAGCGGCTCAACAAGGATTAAGGGGACCTTCCCCTGCTAGGTATCGGCGAACTTCCTCAGCTGCGGCCGCGGCGGCGATTTTCACGGTCTTTATCGATGCGCCCGCGATATGAGGAGTCAAAGTGACGTTATCGAGCTGAAGCAATTCCAAATTGGAGGGCGCTGGCTCGACCGCGAAGGTTTCTATAGCGGCGCCGCGCAAATGCCGCTTCTTGAGCGCCTCCGTGAGCGCGTCGTAGTCGACCATCGGCCCCCGCGCCGTGTTCACGAAATACGCGCCGGGCTTCATTTGCTCGAACTGTGCTCGTCCAATAAATCCGCGCGTCTCGTCGGTCACCCGCGCGTGCAACGTCACCACGTCGCTCTCCCGCATGAGCCGTTCGAGCGAGACTTGAACGACCTCGTCCCGCAGGTCATCGGCTGAAAGCTGAACATAAGGGTCGCAGACCAGAATGCGGCAGCCGAACGCCTTGAGGATGCGCACGACCTTGGTTCCTATATGGCCATACCCGATCACGCCGACCGTCATTTCCGACAGTTCCTCGCCGGTAAGATCAGCGCGATAGAGATCGCCGCGCCATTCGCCGCGACGCAGGCTTTCGTGCCCCCTTGTAATGAGCCGAGTTTCGGCAAGGATTGCGCCGATGGCGAACTCCGCAACCGCGGATGCGTTCCGACCCGGGGTGTTGACGACACGAATCTTTCGCTTGCGCGCCGCCGCCATGTCGATGTTGACAGGGCCCCCTCGGGAGACGGCAATCAGCTTCAACTCAGGCAGTCGTTCAATCACTCCGGCGGAAAAGGGCGCGAGATGGGTGACGGCGATCTCCGCGCCGTCCATATGCGCCACCACCTCATCGGCTGTCCCCTGATATTCCTTTAGCCCCTCCATTCCCGGCTCAGCATAGCCGTGCTCCATCGGTTCGTCTGGCCACGGCATCTCGTACGATCGGATGTCGAGCGTCTCTCCGCACTTCTCTCGGATCGCCTGTTCGAACATTGACGGCAGCATGAAACGGTCGCCCATGATCGATATGATCGGCCTTCGGCGCTCGAAGTCCTTGCTCAAGCCGCGTACTCCTGTCTGAGCCGGCCCAAATGATCCCAAGCCGGCGACATGGCCGCTCTGATGGTTCGGTAGATCGGGTAAAGCTTCGCGTAATAGGCGCTAAGCTGTGGGTCGGGGACCGTCAGCTGATCGAGAAACGGAGTGACCCATGCGTCGCCGCACGCATTCATGTTCGGATACACGCCGATGTTGACGGCAGCCATCATCGCCGCGCCAGAAGCGCCAAGCTCCTCACGTGCGAGCGTCCGCACGTTCGCGTTGAGCGCCGCAGCGAGAATAACGCGCATCGCCTTCGACCTGGCGGCGCCTCCGCCTAACCGGACTTCGCTTGGGATCGAGCCGGAAGCGAGGAAGCAGTCTCGCGCTGCGAAAGCGAGGCCTTCAAAAACCGCCCGCGCGAGGCCAGCAAAACTCGTCTGCGTCGAAAGGCCGCTGAACTGCGCCCGCGCGTCAGGATTGAGGAAAGGACCGCGCTCCCCAGCCTCGAAAATGTAGGGGTGGTAGACGGCTTGGCCCGGATCGGCGCCAAGCACTCTGTCGTCCAGGCCAGATAGAAGCGCAGCGCGACTTGTCTTCGCGCCCGCCATCTCCGCGGCTTCGCGGGCCATGTCCATCAGCCAATCGATATTGAGCGTGGCCGCCATATTGGACTGCATCGAAGCGCAGGCGCGCTCGATCGGCAGACACATCGTATAGCCGGAGCGGTCCTCGTTCAGCCGCACGTCGTCGGGCGTGGGAGCATAACGCATGTGCATTCCGGTCGAGCCGAGAATCGAGACGCCGACGCCCGCGACAGGATCGCAAAGGCCGCCGCCGAGTCCGGTGCACACCACGTCTAGATAGGCGAGCGACACAGGCAGGCCCTCAGGCAGCAATGTCTCGGCTGCGGCGGACGCTATCAGCTTTCCTGTCTCGCTCACGCCGTCGATCATTGGCGGTAGCAGGTGCGCGCAGTCGGCAATCCCCATGCCTTCCAGAATCGACGGCTCGTATTCTCGGCTGCGGTAATTGCCAAAGGTGAAATTGCCTTCGGCCGGATCAGTTACGCGAGCGCCTGTCAGCTTGAAATAGAGCCAGTCCTTGCAGTGAAAGCAGGTGGCGGCTCGCGCGATGCGGTCTGGCTGCCAACGCTTCATCCAGGCAAGCTGGACCGAAGCCATACATGCATTGAGACCTGAGCCGGTGAGGGCGTAATGCTCGCGATATGCGTCGGTTTTAAGGTAGTCCGCAGCGAGGCTGGCCGCGCGGGAATCCAGCCAAAGCAGCCCCCCGCCGACGGGCTCGCCGGCCGAATCAATCAACCATGAACCGTCACCCTGCGCCGTCACAGCGAGCGCGGCGACGCGGCGCGCGAGGTCCGGAACGCGTTCGGTGAGTTCCCGCAATGTCGCGGCGCAATCGGCCCAAGTCCGATGCATATCTTGCTCGACCTGACCCCCGCCAAGCGCCTGATAGACATTGGGCCTGGCGGCCACCGCGATCTGCTCGCCGCCAAGCGAAAACGCGACCGCCTTGATGACGGAGGTGCCAGCGTCGATTCCTAGCAGGATATCGCGAGTCATGGGCCGCGCTTCGCGTTTGCGGCTCGGGCGGCGGAACTCATGCGGCATCCAGCCCGTGCGATAAAGCCGCCGATGTGCTGGCGTCGAACACGTGCAGATCCGACGCGGAGACGCCAAACCGCAGCCGTTCCCCGACTTGGGCCGGGATCGGCGCATGCGAAACGGCGACCATAAGTTTACCTGCGACCTCCATCGCCAAATGGCTTTGATCGCCCAGCCATTGATTGGAGACGATGCGGGCGTCGTCAGAGCCGATCCCCAATCGAACGGCGTGGGGACGAACCCCGATCACGACTTTCTCGCGCCTCCCAATTGCTGCGCGAACGCTCTGGGGAATGTCGCTATCGGCGAAATCGAAGGTGGGGCCGTTATCGATCGCGAAGCGAACCCGATCGCCGTTCATGACCTTGGATTCGAACACGTTCATAGGCGGCTCGCCCACGAACGTGGCGACAAACAGATTGGCTGGCCTTTCGCGCAAATCCTTCTGGCTGGCGAATTGTTGCAGCACCCCGCCTTCCATGACCGCCACGCGGTCGGCAAGCGCATTGGCTTCGGTCTGGTCGTGAGTGACAAAGATCGCGGTCATGCGGCGATCGACCAAAAGGCTCTTCAGTCGACCGCGCAAAACGGCGCGTAGCCGCGGCTCGAGTTGGCCCATGGGTTCGTCCAGGAGATAGAGATCCGCCTGGCGCACGAGCGCGCGAGCGAGACTCGCGCGTTGCTGCTCTCCGCCCGAAATGGAACTTGGATATCGATCGAGGATTGGCTCGATCTCCAAAATGTGCGCGACGTCCGCCACCGATTTTTGCACATCCTTCGCCGACGTGCGGGCGCTTTTCAACGCGAACGCAATATTGTCGCGGACAGTGAGGGGCGGATAGAGCGAATAGCCCTCGAACGCCATCGCGACTTTTCGACGCGCTGGGGGCATCTGATTGACCCGCCGGCCTTCCAGAACGATGTCCCCGCGGGTGACCTCCTCAAAGCCTGCGATCATGCGCAGGGTCGAGGTTTTGCCGCACCCGGATGACCCCAGCAGCGCGACGATCTCGCCTCTTTGCACATCCATGTCGAGGTTCTTCACCGCATGGACGGGACCTTTCCCGCGTCCCTCGTAGATCTTGTCAACGCTTTTGATCGAGAGAGCGGCCTCGGACATGGCTCTCACGCTGACTGAGGAAGGATGCGGCGGCCGCCGGCGGGGTCGAAGAGAAGAACAGCTTCGGCGTCAAATCGAGCGAAGGCGGCCCCATGCCTGCGCGGAGCCTCGTTCGTTCCCGCTTCAGACGCCAGAATTTCGCGACCGTCATCGGTGCGGAGGAGAAGCAAGGTTCTTTCATTCAGTGGCGTCACCGCGACCACTTCAACCGGAAGGCTCTCTGGCGACGACGAGTCTGCGACGACAATATTTTCCGCCCGCAACCCCAGAACGCAGGCTTTCCCAGCCATGTGGCCATAGCCGGGAGGCAGCGACAACGCAGCTCCACCGATTGCAATCTTCGGACCGGTAGATGAAGCGAGCGGCTCGACAGGCATCAGATTGATCGTCGGATCTCCGAACAGGCTAGCGACATTGATCGTCGCCGGCCTTCCATAAATCTCCGCAGGCCGAGCGATCTGCGCGAAGTCCCGGTCTGATAGCACCGCGATCCTATCGCCAAGGGCCATCGCTTCCTTATAGTCTTGAGTCACGTAGAGAACTGTCGATCCGGACGCCTTGAGCAGAGAAGGCAGTTCCAGGCGCATCTCATAACGCAATTTAGCGTCGACGTTGCGCAACGGATCATCGAGCAGCAGGATTTTGGGTTCGGCCACCAACGCCCGTGCTAACGCGGTGCGTTGCTTCTGACCATTGGACAGTTCGCGCGGCGCGTGTTGGAGAACGTGCTCAATCTTTAAAAGCGTGGCGACCTTCTCGACCTTCGCGCGGATAATTTCTCGCGGAACCTTGTGGGCCGTCAGTGCGCTCGCAACGTTGTCGAATGCTGACATGTGCGGAAAGAGCGCGAAGTTTTGAAACGCCATTCCCACGCCGCGCGCCTCGGGAGCTTGGTCGGTGACGTCGCGACCGCCGAGCAAAATACGCCCCTCGTCGGGTTGCTCGACGCCGGCGACAAGCCGCAGAAGCACGGTCTTGCCCGATCCCGACGGCCCAAAAATCGCGACAATCTCGCCGTCCTCCGCCGCAAGCGAAATCCGGTCGAGCACCTTGCCCGTTTTGAACTCCTTGCTGACTGACCGGATCTCGATATTGGCCATGACTAGCCCTTCAACGCGCCCAGTGAGAGACCCTCAACGAGATATCGTTGGGCGTAAAGCGCGAGCGCGAGCGTCGGGGCCACGGAAAGCACAATTGCCGCGGCGATCTGTCCATATTGAATGCCGGAAGCGGTGACAAAGGCGAGCGCGCCGACCGTGACCGGTTGTTTCTCGGCCGACGCCAAAATGAGCGCGAAGACGAAGTTGTTCCAGCAGAAAATGAAAGCCAGGAGCCCGGCTGCGGCGATTCCAGGCCCCGCCAGCGGAATAGCGATCCGGGTAAATGTGCGCCACCACGAATGACCTGCAACGCGATAGGCGTACTCAATGTCCGGAGAGAGGTCCTCGAAATAGCCGCGCACGATCCAGAGGATAAGCGGCAGCGCAATCAGCTGATAGACCCAGATCAGACCGACGTAGGTGTCGGTAAGCCCCAGCTGCTGGAAATAAAGCGAGAGAGGCAGCAGCACCAGCAGCGGCGGCGCGAATCGAAACGACAACAGGGTGAACGCAATGTCTTCGCCGAGGCGAAACTTGTAGCGCGCGAACGCATAGGCCGCGGGAACGCCAAGAATGAGCGCGATGACGACGGACGCAGTCGATAGAAGCACGCTGTTCCACAGGTTTCTCATGAATGCGATGTCGAGCGTTCCGGCAGTCGAAACGAGCTTGCCGGTGATCAGCGCAGAGAAGTTGGAGAGCGTCGGCGTGAAGAAAAGGCTGGGCGGGATGCGCAGGATATCCTCATTGGTCTGGAAAGACATGAGGAAAATCCAGAAGATCGGAAACAGGAAGAAGAGCACGATGAGGACGATCAAGACGCCCCGCACCACGCGCTCCAGAAGAGACATGTGCTCCACAGCCGCCTCCTCCTACGCCAGCCCGCGGGCGCGTTCGCGCAGTTTCAACCACTGTTTGATGAAGACGTTCGACAGGGCATAGGTCACCGCCCACAGGATGATCAAAAGCGCGGCCGACTTGCCCACGTTCGTATATTGGTAGAATTCGAGATAGGCGCGGACCTGGAAGACGAGCAGCGTGTTTCCGGGGCCACCTTGAGTCATCGGGTAGATGATGTCGAATTGCTGGATCGAATCGAGCATCCGGAACAGCCCGGCTGTGATGATGTAGGGCGTGAGCATCGGCAGCGTAATCCGAAAGAAGACGAACCGCCTTGGAACACCGTCTAGTGCTGCGGCTTCGAACGGCTGTGTCGGTAAGGAGCGCAAGCCGGCTAGCAGCAAAATCATGATGAAGGGCGTGTAGACCCAGACGTCGACGAGAACCACGGTGAACAGCGCGGTGCTTGGGTCGGACGCCCATTTAAAATTGTTGAACCCGAGAAGCTGCACAAAATAAGAGAGGACGCCGAAGTTCGGGTTGGTCATCAGCTTCCACATGAGCGCCGCGATCGCCGGCGCCGTCATGAGAGGCAGAAGAAGCAGGATCGAGACGATGTTGTTGATCCGGGTCTGCTTCTGCAGAAGCATGGCGATCGCCAGGCCGAACACGAGCTCGACCCCGACCGTCAGCACGGTATATTCGAGCGACACCTGAACGGTGTGCCAGAACTCGCGGTCCGTCAAAAAGTCGATGTAGTTCTGGAACCAGATGAACCCCCGCATCATCGGCAGGTTCAGACGATAACGCTGCAGGGAATAATAGACAGCGGTGACGAAGGGAATCAGAATCCCGATGCAGACGAGCAGCGCCGGCAGGCTGAGCAAATATGGCAGGTAATTGATTCGCCGACGCGCTGGCGCGTCGGCGTGCTTGACTGCAGTGTCAGTCACAAAACCAACCTTACCTGCGATCGCTGACCCTGGTCATCTCGGAAGTGCTTTGGCGATCCGCGGCGCGCGGACTGTAAACTTAGGTCCGCGCGCTCGCGTTTTGATCAAAGCTCAGCCGAGTCCGGCGTCCTTGAGCTGCTTATCGATGGACGCGGCCAACTGATCGAGCCCGTCGTCGACGGGCACTTCCTTGGCGACCATCTTCTGCAGCGCCTCGGCCCATTGCGTGGTGACGTCGAAGAACAAAGGCTGAGGCGTGAAGTAGATGCGGGCGCCCGGCGCCGACGCGTCGTATTGCGCGAGGTAGCCGCTGTAAGACTTGTCGATCCGGTTGCGGAACTCGTCGTCCTTCCAGACGGAGGTGCGAACGGGATTGACGAAGTCCATCTTGCGCGCGCCGAACAGATCATGCTCGGTCGACGACGCCCATTGCATCCAATACCAAGCCGCGTCCTTCTGTTTGCCCGCGGTGTTCAGGGCCAGCGACCAGATCCACACGTTCGGGGTCGGAGCTTTGGCTTCGGGATTGGCTGCGAAAGCGTGGAAACCGAGATTACCCTTCTCCCTGTTGGAGCCGCCATTCATGAAATAGCCGAGAATGTCGGCGTCGTAGATGGTGGCCGAAGCGCCAGCTCCGAGATCGGTTCCGACTTGGTACCAGGTGTAGGTCGACCAGTTCTTGGGCCCCGAATCCTGAATCATTTTTATCCACATCTTGTGGAACGCCTTGGATTCGGCGGTGTTCATCGCGGCCTTTAATTTGCCGTCGGTGACGGTGAGGTCCCGCTGTCCATAGTTGGAATAGCCGGATAGAAATCCCGGATGGATCGTCGCCCAGGAGCGCGAGCCTCGGACGCCGATGCCGTACGGGCCGCCCAAATCCTTGGTGAGCTTGGCGGTGGTCTCGATGAGTTCCGGAAGATTGTTAGCCGGCTTGACCCCGGCCTTGTCATACATCTTACGATTGTATGCGGTCGAATTGAGCTCAAAGCCCCACGGTATGCACCATTGCTTGGCGTCTGCCGATCCGAGCGCGGCTCCAGGCACTCCGTTCCACGCGGTGGACGCCCGCAGCCCAGGCTGCACGTCTTCCCAATCATACTTCGGATTGGTCTTGGCGGGATCCTTGATCCACGCGTTGAGGTCTTCGATCCAGCCCGCCGGCCCGTAGGTCCAGGTCATGTAGGCGCCGGTCATGAAGGCGTCGTACTGGCTCGACTTCGACGAGAGAGCGGCCGTCACCTTGTCGAAGTACACGTCCTCCGGGAAGATGTCATAGGTCACATCCATGCCCGTCAGACCTTTGAAATTATCGAGGTCCGCGATCATCGCGTCCGCGTAAGGATGCTTGTTCAACAGAAGGTGAAGCTTTGTACCTTGGAATTTTTTCCAGTCGAAATCGGCCGCGAGCGCCTGTGTTGCAGCGGCGTTGAACAGGAAATTGGCGGTCGCGGCGCTGACGCCTAGCTTCGCGGCGCCGCTCATCAGTTCGCGCCGGCTCATTTTGCCGGCCTTGAATGCCGTGAACAATTCTTTCGCCTTGTCGTGCATCACTTCCTCCTTGGTTTCCTTCCCTCATCACGTTCGCGATGATGGTTCGTCCACGAGACTTCTCGCGGTATTCTCGTCGGTGATCAGGCCATGCAGCAATCCGCTTGCAAGCACGCCTCTGATAGCATCAATTTTGGTCTTTCCTCCCGCGACCGCGATCGTCGCGCTTCGCTGAATATCGGTGGCGGACATGGAGAGAGCCCGCGCGGAGACGCCGCTGTCAATCAAGTCGCCGCGTGAGGAAAAGAGATGGCCCAGCAACTCGCCGACCGCGCCGAGAGCGTGAGCTTCGTTGAATTCGTGTCTCTCGACCAGGCCTGTCGACAGAATCGAGGCGTCATCATCAATCGCGCCGATTCCGACCAAGCGCAGGGTCGACTTCACGCCAAGCTCGAACACGTCTGCGACGCCGCGTTGCTCGAGCAGAACTTTGCGGTCTTCCGGCGTATTGGCCAGAAAGGGGAGCGGCAACACATAAGCAGCGGCGTTGGTCTTCTCAGCGAGACGATGGATCACGTCGAAAGGGGTGGTCACATAGCGGCGCGTCATTCCACCGAGAAGCGAGACCAGTTTGAGTTCAGGAACGTCCATGCGCGAAAGATGGTTGACGCAAGACGCGAGCGTGCGGCCGTGACCCACTCCGATCACCTGGTGCATCCCGCTCTCTATCGCCAACTGCAGAAACCGGCCGCCGGACAGTCCCAATGACCTCAGGGGCAGTGGGCCGTCGTCGAGTTCAGGCGCGACCACGCACTGTTCGAGCCCAAACTTTCTCTGCAGTTCGTTTTCAAGATGGACGCAAGCGGCGACAGGCGCGTCGATGGAGACGTGGATGAATCCGAGCCGGTTTGCCCGCGCAATCAAGCGATGCGCCTTGACGCTCGGGACTCCGAGGCGCCTGGCGACTTCGCCCTGGGTAAGGCCAGCGCCGTGGTACAGCCACGCCGCCCGTGCGCAGAGCTCCTGGTCCCGTTCGTCGATCGCTGACGCTCCGACGTCTCGCATTTCGCTCCCTGATATTTTTTTCTTGGCATGACATTTTTTTCATGATGCAATCCGCGAGTCAAGACGCAAAGAGGCGCAAGCCTTGATAACCAAGCCTTGATAACCAAGCCTTGATAACAAGGCGCCAGTCGGCGCGGCCGGCCATCTCGGTTGGGTCTGGACGCGGAGTAAGAGGGCGGATCAATGACCAGGGACGAAAGGGTGTTGCGCCAGGATATCGTGGCCAAGGCCCGTTGGATGAACGCGGCCGGCCTCAATCAAGGCACGTCCGGCAATATCTCCACCCGCTACAAGGACGTGCTGCTCATTACCCCGTCAGCGACGCCCTACGATGCGATGACGACTGAGTCGATCGCAGCCATGCCGCTCGACGGAGAGTACGGGGCCTGGACTGGACCGCTGAAACCATCGACGGAATGGCGGTTTCACTTCGACATCACGAAGGCGCGGCCGGACGTCGGCGCGATCGTGCACACGCACTCGACTTACGCGACCGTCCTAGCGATAGCCCGCAAGGAAATACCAGCTTGCCACTACATGATGGCCGCCTTCGGCGGGACCACAATCCGCTGCGCGGGCTATGCGCGCTATGGAACGAAAGAACTGTCGGACTTTGCGCTCAAGGCGCTTGAGGGGCGGAACGGCTGCCTCCTCGCCAACCACGGCATGATCGCACTCGGCGCCAACTTGGACAAAGCCATGTGGCTCGCGGTCGAACTCGAGACGATCGCGAAGCAATATTACCTCTCCCTCGCGCTCGGCAATCCGGTCATTCTGTCCGATGCGCAGATCGCCGAAACGGCGGGCGGCTTCGCGACCTACGGCCTGCAGGACACGCCGCCGGCAAAGGCTGCGAAGCGAACAAAAGCTGCGCCGAAACGCAAGGCGCGCAGATAGCGCGCCAGGAGCGTCTCCAAGGTCAACCGCCGCTGGCGGCTCAGCGAACAAGCCACGCAGATATTTGCCCCGCGGAGATGCGAAACGGAGCGCAAGACTCCCGTTGCCCCGGCCGCATTTTGACAATTCCGCTGCGTCAAGTCGGAATGCGGATTCGTTACAAAAAGCCTGTGGATAAGTTACCGCCGGCAATTTACTCCGCATTAACCATCGCCGATCACTGTCTCTGCGGTGTCGCGATGGCTAACCTGCTGATTCGCGAAGCGAAATCAGTCGCCGGAGGCTCGCCCATGCTGTTGGCAGACCTATCCGAGGGCCTCTCGGGGCTCAAGCAATGGTCCGAGCCCGTGATCTTCGACCGGCTGATCGCCGCCTATTACAAGCTCATAGAAGATCGCGAGCTGGCGCGCGGCCTACCCGCTTGCACGCGCGCGTCTGGCGGGCACTCATCGCCGCCGACATGGAGGGCTTCGAAGAATTGCGCGAGACGCTTGTCGGCGCGCTCGAGCCTTGCGATCTCACGCTCGATCATCTGGCGGGGGTCGACGGCGAGATCATGATCGAACTGCTCGATGTGGTGATGGCCCGTTACAACCGCTCGGCCCGAACCGCCAGGGCCTATCATCTTGCGCTGATGGAGCTGGCCGGCCGATTGCCGCCGGTTCGGCTGGCCGCTTGAGGCAGATTGTGTAGACGCGGTCGCTGACCGCGTCGGCCGCGCTCCATAGGGCGTCCGGAAGGACGCCCGTCTTTCGACGGGCTATAAGCGCGGCTACAAAGACTCGCGCAGCTGTTTTCCTCTGATCTCGCGGTAGAACGGGCGCGGCCGGCGCTTGTCGAGGCCGCCTTCGAGCGCTTGGCCGAGGTCGTCGAGCGCCGCGTGGGTGATCGCGGGCAGGTCGAGGTTTCGCGCCTCGTCGAGCGGCGTCCAGACGAGTTCGACCAATTCAGCCTCAGAATGAACGGCGCCGTCGACGCGCATGGCGATGAAGCGGGCGTCAACGATCAGGAAGCGGGCGTCGAACCGCCTCGGGCGTCCCGGCGGGGTGATCGCGCGGGCAAGGAAGTCAATGGCGTCGAGCGAAGGATGGACGCCGGTCGCCGCGAAGCGGGTCCAGGCGCCAGGCGGCGGATTTTCTGGCGCGCTCAAGCCGAGGACGCCGATGGCGAGACCCGTTTCCTCGAAAGTTTCGCGAATCGCGGCAAGCGCGAGAGCCCGCGCGAAGCTGGGCGAGGGCTGACGCACGCGCGCGTTCAGCTTCCCCTCGACATGCGCGTCGAGCGCCCCTGCCGCGGCCATCCGCCGGTCCTCGGGCTCGACGCGACCGCCGGGGAAGACGAATTTGCCCGGCATAAACCGATGGCCGGCATGTCGCTTGCCCATCAGTACGCGCGCTTTTCCGCGCTCCGAGCCTTCGACCAGAATGAGCGTCGCCGCATCACGCGGGCGCAATGCGCGTTCCCGCGGGGCGGAGTCAGTCACGTTTTGGTGCCGATATGGGACCCGAATCCATGCAGGCCGAGGGCCCATTGCTGACCGACAATCGCGCCTTTTGCCCGTGGCAAGATGATGAGACTCGCAAGCGCCGTCGCCGCTAGCCAAAACGCAATGACCCAGAGCATCGACGAATGCGGCCAGATTTCATCCGACAGCAGGATTCCGGCGCCGACCGCGTGCGCGACGATCAAGAGCGTCACATAGGCTGGCGCGTCGTCCGCACGATGACCACTGAGATCTTCGCCACATATCTCGCAGGTGTTGACGACCTTGAGATAGGAGCGAAACAGGCGGCCCCGTCCGCAGGACGGACACCGCCCTATGAAGCCGCGCGCCATCGCTTCGTACAGCGAGCGGTCGGGCGGGGGCGTCGGAATGCGCCAAATGCGGGACATATCGTTCATCGACGTTTGCCCTTGTAAACTGACTTACGCGGCGCGGACGCGCCTCCATTTCGCACGCGGGCCTCGGACCCGGGACGCACAATCTCGAACCTCAGCGCCCCGGCGAATGGAGCGGCCTCGACAAGGCGGACATTGACCGGGCCGCCAAGCCGGAACGTTTCTTTGGTTCGCGTCCCCACGAGCGCGCGGTTGGCCTCCTCGAAGCGGAAATAATCATCGCCCAAAGTCCCCGCGGGGATGAACCCGTCAGCCCCGGTTTCGTTCAGTTTGACGAACAGGCCAACGCGCGTGACGCCCGCGATGCGGCCAGTGAAGACCGCGCCGACGCGATCGGCCAGATGGGCGGCGATTACACGGTCGACGGTTTCCCGTTCGGCCGCCATCGCCCGCCGTTCGGCACCCGAGATGTGCTCGGCGATCTGCGCCAATTCTCCCGCGCGCATGTCGTTGAGGCCGCCCGCGCCCAGGTTCAGCGCTCGGATCAGGGCGCGATGAACGATGAGATCGGCGTAGCGTCGAATCGGCGAAGTGAAATGCGCGTAGCGGCGCAAGTTGAGGCCGAAATGGCCGTAGTTCTCGTGGCTGTACTCGGCCTGCGCTTGGGCGCGCAAAACCACTTCGTTGACCAGGGCCTCGACCGCCTGTCCGCGCACCTTGGTCAAGACGCCGTTGAAATGCGAGGGCCGGACGCGCTCGCCTTTCGCCAGCTTGACGCCGATGGTGCGCAGGAACTCGATCAGGTCGTCGAGCTTCTCGGCGCTCGGCGCATCGTGGGCGCGATACAGCAGCGGCGAATGCGCCTCTTCAAGCGACTCGGCGGCGGCGACATTGGCGAGGATCATGAACTCTTCGATCAACCGATGCGCATCGAGCCGCTCGGGCCACCGCACGTCCTTCAGCCGTCCTTCGGAATCGAGAACAAGCTTGCGCTCCGGCAGATCAAGGTCGAGCGGATTGCGTTGCTCGCGCTCGATTTTGACGACCGAATGCGCGGCGTAGAGCGGCTTGAGCACGGTGTCGACAAGCGGCTCTGTCGTCTCGTCCGGTCGGCCGTCGATCGCCGCCTGGGCCTGCTCGTAAGAGAGCTTGGCGGCAGACCGCATCATGATGCGGTGAAACTTGTGCGAGCGCTTGCGCCCGTCGGCCCCAAGGACCATGCGCAAGGCGAGCGCTGGGCGGTCCTCATGCGCGCGTAACGAGCAGAGATCGTTGGAGATGCGCTCCGGCAGCATCGGCACGACCCGGTCGGGGAAATAGACCGAGTTGCCGCGCTCGAGCGCTTCTCGATCCATCGCCATGCCTGGTTGAACGTAAGCGGCGACGTCGGCGATGGCGACGGTGACGATGAAGCCGCCCGCGTTCTTGGGGTCGGGATCAAGCTCAGCGTGGACGGCGTCGTCATGATCCTTGGCGTCGGGCGGATCGATCGTCACGAGCGGCAATGTGCGCCAATCCTCGCGCGGCGCACTCAATCGAACGGGGCGTGCGTCTTCCGCCTCTTTCAGTGTCGCGGGCGAGAAGACATGCGGAATATGATGCGTCTCGAGCGCGATGAGGCTCACCGCACGCTCGGACTTCACCGAACCTATGGTCTTGACGACGCGCGCAGGCGGGAGCCCCAGGCGCCCCTCGCGCAACGGCTCGATGGCGACGAGGTCGCCATCCCGCGCTTCGCCCGCCATCCCGGCTGGCACGACATATTCGCGCCCCGCCGCGCGCTTCTCGACCGGAACCGCGCGTCCCGATCCGTCCGCCGCGCTGCGATAGACGGCGAAGGTGCGCGCCCTCATTTTGTCCAGGATCTTGATCACTCGGCCGGAATAGGCGGGCGTCTTGGAGCCGGCGTTGGGGTCGAACGCGACCCGCATGAGAACCCGCGCCCCCACGCCTGGTACAGGCGCCCGGTCGCGTTTCACGCGAGGACGATGCACGAGGATGCGGGGCGCCGGCTCCTCGCCGTTCCATTCCACGGGTTTCGCGATCAGTTCGCCGTATCGGTCTTTCTCGGCGATGTCGGCGACAACAAGGGACGGCAGCCGGCCTTCGGCAGTCAGCGCCTTACGGCCATGCGCGACAGCGCCTTCGGCCTGCAGATCCTTGATCAGGAGCTTCAATTCCGCCTTGGCTTCGCCCTTCACGCTGAAAGCGCGGGCAATGTCGCGTTTGGTGACTCGGGCGGGCGCTCGCTCGCCATTGGGCGCGGGAGCGCCGCCAATGTAGGCGATCACTTCCTCACGCGTCGGGAGCGCAGCGGCTCTCGCCTCCACGGCGCCGTGAACGGCGCTTTCCGAGCGCCGACGTATTTTTTGATTTTGCAAAGGTTCCATTTCTCAAGGGCCGCAAAAGCCGACCCCAGTCCAAGGTAAGTTCGATCGTCCAAGGAAACAAGCGGCTCGCGCCCTTTGGGCCACCCCACAGACGATAGCCCTTCCCCCGGACCTCCGGCCGAAGGATGGGTTTCAACGCTCTACGATCGCCATGAGAATGGCGTCGCGAAACACGCTGTCGATTAGGCTCGCATCGCGTACAATCCCCTCTCGGACGAACCCCGCCTTTTCATAGAGGGCGATGGCGCGTGGATTGTCGGCGTGCACATCGAGCTCGATGCGTTTGAAGCCCGAGCGCCGCGCCTGCGCTAGAGTCGCCTCGAGCAGACGCCGCCCGACACCGCGGCCGCGCCATTCCGGCAACAGGCCCATGCCGAGCGTTCTGCGGTGCGCCCGCGAAGGGAAGAACTCGCGGCGAACGTCACACCAGCCGACGACCTTGCCGCCGGCAAGGGCGACCATCATCGGATTCCCATTTTCGAGGTTGCTCTTGACGAACCGCAGTGTGTCCGGTTCGGGCTGGGCTTCGAGCATCGTCAAATATTTGCGCTCGCGCGCAACGACATCGAGGGCGCGTCGATAACCCTCGACGCAATCGAGCGTCATTGGCTCGATCCGGACGGACGTCTCGTCCAACCCTAACCGGCCTTCTCGATCCTGAGCAGCGTGAACAATTTCATCGGCGCAAGCTCGCTGCGCTCGACAATGCGTGCGTCGGGGCGAGAATCGATCCAGTTTCCGATAGCGGAATAGGAAAAGTTCGGATGCCAACCAAGCCAGGCAGCGGCCGTTTCCATTCGGCGCTCGATGCCCGCGCGAAGCCCGCCCGATGCGGCGAAGTGATTCATGACGATCAGGGTCCCGCCCGGCCGCAGCACCCGCCAGGCCTCAGCGAGCGTTCGATCCGGACTGGGAACGACGCTCATCACATAGGGCGCCAGCGCGACGTCAAACGCCGCGTCGGGAAATTCGAGCGCAGCGGCGTCCATCACATGGAGCCCCTTGACCTGCGCTAGCCCTTTTCGATCGACCCGCGTGCGCGCCGCGCGCAGCATTGGCGCCGAGATATCGATGCCCGTCACCAGCACGTTGCCCGGGAGAAGCGGCAGCTCGAGCCCGGTGCCGACGCCGACAACGAGGATTTCGCCGCCAGGTCCTGCAGCTGCGGCCGCAGCGCGCGCGGCCGCCGCCCGGCCCGGATGGAACGGCAGATCGAAGATGAGGTCGTAGATCGGCGCCCAGCGGCTGTAGGCCGCTTCCGCCGTATGCCCCGCGTAGGTCTGCGTCGCGTTGATTGGATTCATTGTCGGGCCCTCCCGACAGGCTCGCGCCCGCTCGCCCCTCGCCCAGACTGGCTTAACGCACTATACCATGAATCTGTGCCGCGGCGGCGAGCCATTAGGGAGGTCCACGCATGATTGACCATATCGGGTTTGCTGTCTCCAATATGGAGCGGTCGAAGACCTTCTACGCCGACGCCCTCAAGCCACTCGGCATTGGCGTGGTGATGGAGGTGACAGCGGAGCAGACGGGGGCCGACGCCCACGCCGGATTCGGCAAAGACAACAAGGCGTTCTTCTGGATCGGCGGGGGCGCGAAGGCCAAAGGTGGGACGCATCTCGCCTTTACAGCGCGCACGCGCGCCGATGTCGATTCCTTCTACCGCGCGGCTTTGGCCGCCGGCGGACGGGACAATGGGCCGCCTGGGTTAAGGCCTCACTACCACCCGGATCATTACGCGGCGTTCGTCCTCGACCCTGACGGCAACAACATCGAAGCCGCGTGCCGCCAGCCGGGGTGAAGATCCAGGCCTGCGTCTATCCCCGTTTGCCGGTGGCGGACTTTGCCTTGGCTGGGGCGGCCTTTTTGGCGGCCGCTTTTTTCGCGCCCGTCGATTTCGGCCTTGCTCCCGAGCTCTCGGCGGTGACCACAGCTTTGGTCGGCGGTTTCGCTCGCTGAGCCTTGCCCCTTGCCGGCGCGCGTTTTGCCGCCTTGCGCGGCTGAGCCGCGGGCTTGCCTTCGCGCTCGGCGATCAGCTCCAGGGCGTCGGAGAGCGTGACGGAGTCCGGCGCGGTTCCCTTTGAAATCGTCGCGTTGACCTTGCCCCAATTGACATAAGCGCCGTAGCGCCCGTCGCGCACGGTGACTGGGCCGCCATCGGGATGCTCGCCAACCAGGCGACCGATCACGCCGCCGCCCGCCGCCTTGGCCTTAAGCAGTTCGAGTGCATCTTCGAGGGTGAGGCTCGCGGGGTCGGTCCCCTTCGCAATGGTGGCGTTGATCTTGCCGTGATTGACGTAAGAGCCGAACCGGCCGGCCTTCACGCTGACCTTGCCGCCCTCGGGGTGCTCGCCAAGTTCGCGCCCCGCGCCGGCGCCAAAGCGGGAGCCGCCGGCGCCGCTCTCCTTGGCGACGATGAGATCGATCGCCCGGTTGCCGCCGATCTCCAGCACGTCATCGTCGCGGCCGAGATTGGCGTAGGTCTTGCCATGCTGCACATACGAACCGTAACGGCCAATGCCGGCGAGGATCGCCTCGCCGCTCGTTGGATGGCGCGCCACTTCCCGGGGCAAGGCAAGCAGCGCCAGGGCCTTTTCGAGCGTCACGTCGTCGGCGCTCAATCCCTTCGGCAGCGACGATCGCTTGGGCTTCTCGCCCTCACCCTGCTGGATGTACTCGCCAAAGCGCCCATTGCGCAAAGTGATCTCTTCGCCGGTCGACGGGTCCTGACCAAGCACCCGGACGCCAGGCCGATCACCTTCCGAGCTTTCGGCGCCCGTTGGCGCAAGAACGCGTGAGAACTTGCATTCCGGATAGCGCGAGCAGCCGATGAAGGCGCCAAACTTGCCAAGCTTCAGCGACAATTGGCCTTCGCCGCACAGGGGGCAGAGCCGTGGGTCGACCCCCTCGCCGCGCGCAGGGAAAATGTGCGGGCCCAGAAGCTCGTTCAGGCTGTCGAGCACCTGCCGCGTGCCGAGATCCTTGATGTCGCCGATGGCGCCGGAGAAATCGTTCCAGAAGTCGCGCAGGAGCGCCTTCCAGTCGATCTCGCTGTTCGAGACCTTGTCCAGCTTCTCTTCAAGATCGGCGGTGAAATCGTAGCCGACGTATTTGGCGAAGAACGACTCGAGGAAGGCGGTTACAATCCGGCCTTTGTCCTCCGGAAACAAGCGCTTCTTCTCGATCCGCACGTAGTCGCGATCCTTGAGCACCGCGATGGTCGATGCGTAGGTCGAAGGGCGGCCGATGCCGAGCTCCTCCATGCGCTTGACGAGCGTCGCCTCGGTGTAGCGGGGCGGCGGCTCAGTGAAGTGCTGGCTTGCATCGATCCGCTCCTTGGCGAGCTTCTCGCCTTGGCGCGTCGCGGGCAGACGGCTCGACTCTTCGTCTTCCTCGTCATCCTTACCTTCCTGGTAGAGAGCGAGGAAACCGGCAAAGCGCACCACTTGGCCGGTCGCGCGAAATTCAAGCTTGCGCGCGCCGGCCTCAGCCAGAATGTCGACCGTCGTGCGCTCAAGCTCCGCGCTCTCCATCTGGCAGGCGATGGTGCGCGTCCAGATGAGCTCGTAGAGCTTCGCCTGTTCGGGCTCGAGGTGGCGGGCGACGTCGCGGGGGCGCTTCGTCATGTCGGTCGGACGGATCGCTTCGTGCGCCTCTTGTGCGTTCTTGGCCTTGGCGGTGTATTTCCGCGGCGCGGATGGCACATAATTGTCGCCGAAATCCTTGGCGATGACGCGCCGCGCCGACGCAACCGCCTCCGGCGCAAGATCGACGCCGTCAGTCCGCATATAGGTAATGAGGCCGGCCGCGCCGTCGCCGACATCGACGCCTTCGTAAAGGCGCTGCGCAATCTGCATGGTGCGCGCCGGCGCGAGGCCAAGCTTCCGCGACGCCTCCTGCTGGAGAGTCGAAGTGGTGAACGGCGGATAAGGGTGACGCTTGACGGGCTTCGATTCGATCGCGGCGACCGAGAAAAGCGCCTGCTCGAGCGCAGTCTTGAAGGCTTCGGCCTCCGCGCCCGAGCCGATGTCGAGCCGGTTGATCTTCTTGCCGTCGGCGCCGACCAGCCGGGCCGTGAAAGGCGCCTTCGCTTCCGTGCGCAAGTGGGCGATGATCGACCAATATTCGCGGGCGGTAAACTTTTCGATCTCGAGTTCGCGGTCGCAGACAATACGCAAGGCGACCGACTGCACCCGGCCCGCCGAGCGTGCGCCTGGCAGTTTGCGCCACAGGACCGGCGACAGGTTGAAGCCGACCAGATAGTCGAGCGCGCGGCGCGCCCGATAGGCGTCGACAAGCGCCTCGTCGATCTCGCGCGGATTGCGCATCGCCTCCTGGACCGCGTCCTTGGTCACCGCGTTGAAGACAACGCGATCGACCCGCTTGTCCTTGAGCAGCTTCTTGCTTTTTAGAATCTCGTGGATGTGCCAGGAGATGGCCTCGCCTTCCCGATCGGGGTCGGTGGCGAGGATCACGCGGTCGGCGGTCCTCACCGCCCCGCCGATGTCGCTCATCCGCTTGGCGGCCTTCGCGTCGACTTCCCAGCGCATGGCGAAATCGTCGTCAGGGTCGACTGAGCCGTCCTTCGCGGCGAGGTCCCGTACATGGCCGAATGAGGCGTAGACGTCGTAGTCCTTGCCCAGATATTTGTTGATGGTCTTCGCCTTGGCTGGCGACTCGACGATCACGACTTTCATTCAGGAAATTCCCTTGAGCAGCCGGCGACGTGGTCTTGATTGCCACCGGCCGTTCGGCCGCGGGATATGGAGACGCCGAGGCTGCCTGTCAAATGACGCAGCGTGGGGAGCGGCCGCCGCTCAGGCCGCGCTCTCGATGTCCGTCTTCGAGAAATCTTCGCCTTTGAACAAGAGCGCTGCGCCGGAAAGCTTTGCCTGAGCGTAGGCAAAACAGTCACCGAGATTGAGTTGGGCGGGATGCTGATTCCCCTTGCCGTAACGGTCGAAAGCTTCAAGCGCGAGATGTGCGGCGCTCGGGTCCACGGGCTCGACTTTGATCCGGGCGGCGGACAAGAACTCCATGACGGCCCGTTCCGCTTGAGCAACCCCACTCCGGCGCTTGCGTCGAACTCCCAGAGCCGCCTCATAAATTGCGAGGGGCGTTGTGGTGGCGCCCTCAGCCCGATCGAGCGCCGTGACTAGGAGCGCCGATTCAGACTCGCCGGTCAGGATGGCGATGATTGCCGAGGCGTCAACGACGATCACTCTTCGCCGCTTAGATCATCAAAGAACGCCTTGTCAGCCTTCAATCCCGTCAAAGGCCATTTCGCGATACGCTCCTGGAGCGGCTTCAAACGCTCCGCGAGCGACTTCTCGCCCTCGATGCGCGCGAGCTCGTTTTCGAGCGCGCTGAGGACCGCGTCCGTTTTGGTGCTGTGACGGATCGCGGCCAGTTTCGCGGCGAGATCGACGACGCGGCGGTTTCGAATCTGGAGCATGGAGGCTTCGGTCTTCATGTGTATTGAATATAAGCTCTCCACATCAATACAGCAAGCGTTGCACTCTCGGGGGACGTCGTGCGAAACTCTCGCCTTCCCCACTGCCAACTGCGCGAGGCCGTCATGGCGGACGCCCAATCGAAATCCGTTTGGTTCATTACTGGCTGTTCGACCGGATTTGGTCGTGAGCTGTCGGTCATTCTCCTTAAGCGCGGCTACCGCGTCGTCGTGACGGCGCGCGACAAAGCGAAGGTCGACGACATTGTCGTCGGCCATGACAAGACCGGCCTTGCGCTTGCGCTCGACGTCGACAAGCAGGAGCAGATCGGCGCCGCGGTCAAGGCGGCCGAGGCCCGCTTCGGCCGGATCGACGTCCTCGTCAACAATGCCGGCTACGGCTATCTCGCGGCCGTCGAAGAAGGCGACGATTCCGACCTGCGCGCGATGTTCGACACCAATTTCTTCGGCCTCGCGGCCATGACGCGCGCGGTGTTGCCGATCATGCGCGCCCAAAAGTCGGGGGCGATCGTCAACATCTCGTCGATCGGTGGCTTCATCGGTTTCCCCGGGTCGGGCTATTACGCTGCGACGAAGTTCGCCGTCGAAGGGCTGTCGGAGGCGCTGTCGAAAGAAGTCACGCCGCTCGGCATCAAGGTCCTCATCGTCGAACCCGGCCCCTTCCGCACCGACTGGGCCGGCCGCTCTTTGAAGACGCCAAAGAAGCCCGTGGATGCCTACACGGAGACGGCGATCGGGCGACGGCGCCAGATCCAGAGCTACAGCGGAAATCAGCCGGGCGACCCTGTTCGGGCGTCCGAAGCGATCATCACCGCCGTCGAACAGCAACATTCGCCGCTCCGGCTGCCGCTTGGCGCCTTCGCTTACGAAGCCATGACGGCCGAGATCGAAGCCGTGCGCAAGGAGCATGCTTCGGTTGAGGCGGCGGCGCGCGGCGCGGACTATCCAAAGACGAACTAGAGCAGGCAGTTTATTGACGGAATCGTCATCCGAAGGAGCTACAGGACGTCGAAATACGCCCGTATTGCGCTCCCTCCGCGGTCGCAATGACGGTCGCGGTTCAAGCCAGACCCAAGTTGCTCGAGGCGCGCACAACGGGAATTGGGCCCCCCTTGGAACGTCGCGGCGGCTTTAGGAGGCGCAGATAGCAGACCCGTTCAATCTCGAACGCTTTGTCGACGCGCAGGCGCCGGTCTACGAGCAAGTGCGTCGTGAGATGGAGGCTGGGCGGAAGCAGAGCCACTGGATGTGGTTCATCTTTCCCCAGATCGCGGGCCTCGGACACAGCCCCATGTCGGTCCGTTTCGCGATCGCTTCGCTAGACGAGGCGAAGGCCTATCTCGCCCACCCGGTCCTTGGCGCGAGGCTTAAGGAGTGCGCGACTCTGGCGCTCGATGTTAAAGGCAAGACCGCACGCGACATCTTCGGTCCAATCGACGAGGTGAAATTCCACTCGTCCGTGACCCTGTTCGCCCGGGCATCGCCTGACGAAGGCATCTTTCAGCGCTGCATCGACAAGTATTTTGCCGGCGCCTCTGATCCGGCCACGAGTGCGAGGCTTTAGATGTTTGGTCCCGGCCTTTGATGGGGCATCCTTATCGAGTGATTCGAAGGATGCGCTATGGGCCAAGTTCTGCATGGGAGCGCCACGACGACTGCGGCGATCCGTCGAGCGATACAGCATAGTCAAGAGAGCTTAAGGGCGCTGGCCAGGCGCTACGGCGTCAATCCGAAGACCATCGCCAAGTGGAAGTCGCGGACGTCAGCCGCCGATCT
>Ga0210406_10000911_pt1 | contig 38442 bp, 27 predicted proteins | sample IncBWC30MmetaG_FD_155454 | JGI IMG/M metagenome (GOLD analysis project Ga0210406, IMG submission 155454) | Forest soil microbial communities from Barre Woods Harvard Forest LTER site, Petersham, Massachusetts, United States - Inc-BW-C-30-M | ecosystem: Environmental > Terrestrial > Soil >... | reverse complement strand
AGTGATGCTGCCATTTCCCCCAACGTGCTCACTCGATTGGTGTGTGCCAGATCCGCCTCGAGTTGTCGCAGTTTGTCACGCTCTTGCTCGGCGGATTTGCGCTCCGTGATGTCGATCACGGTACCCAGGAGCTCAACGAGATCGCCTGATCGGTCGAGGACCGGATGTCCAACGCAGTGAATGTCCCTGACCCTTTTGTCAGGATGAACAATTCGGTAGTCAAATTCGCAATCCACCTTCTCACGGATAGCTCTTTCGATTTGTTCCCTGCAGTAGGCTTGATCGTCCAGATGAATCCGCTGAATGACGGTTTCCAATGGTGGTGGGGGTCCATGCGGCTCGAAACCCAGCACGCGATAACATTCCTCCGAATAGTATCTGTTGTCGGTTGCAGGGCTCCAGGCCCAGCTGCCAGTGTGACTCAGCTTCTGCGCCTCAGTCAGGTACGCTTGTCGTCGCTCCAACTCCTGGTTCAGCAGTTCTTGCTCGGTGATATCGATCGCGGTGCCGAGAAACCCCTTAAGGACTTCGCCTTCAACAACGGGAATTCCGACGCAGCGAATGTAGCGTAGCTCGCCGTCGGGGCGAACAATTCTCTTTTTCACATCGCAGCCACTGCGTTCCGCATGCATTCTCTTTATGGTGTCAGCCATAAAGTCGCGGTCTTGTGGGTGAACCGTGGCCAGATACTGTTCAAGCGTTGGGGCCCCCTTCCGGGGATCGAGCCCATAAATCTTAAACAGCTCCTGAGACCAGTACTCAAAGGAACCAGACGGGCTAAAGGCCCAACTTCCCATTTGCGCCAGGCGCTGCCCTTCGCTGAGATACTGCTCACTTAGGCGCAGTTCCCCCGTTAGTCGCTCTTGCTCAGTAACATCCATCCCTGTCCCAAGAAAGCCCTGGAAAATCTCCCCTTTCGCGACCGGAACACCCACACAACGTACGTGACGAATTTCTCCGCCAGGTCGCACAATTCGTTTTGTGAAGTCGAATGCGCGGTGGTCGACCAACATGTTCGTGATTCCTTGTTTCATGAACGCGCGATCTTCCGCCTGTACAAGAGCCAAGTATTCTTCTACTGTCGGAGGCTTGCCGCTCGGATCAAGACCATGGATCCGAAACAACTCGGAGGACCAGTATTCAAATCCAGTTGCGTTGAAGGCCCAACTTCCCATGTGGGCAAGGCGCTGCCCCTCGGCGAGATACAATTGGCTTTGTTGAAGAGCTTCCTCGGCGCGTTTGCGATCTTCAAGGTCCGTGAGGGTTCCGTACCATCTGACAATTGTTCCATGCTGGTCCCGAAGCGGTACACCACGCACCAGAAACCATCGATATCCGCCGTCAGCGGCGCAACGAAAGCGCGCCTCGTCTTCGAAAAGCTGACCGGTCGCAACGGAGATGCGCCACTTCTCGGAATGGCGCACAAGATCTTCGGGATGGATCGCACGCTGCCAGCCTGCGCCTGAGCTCTGCTCGACGGAAAGCCCGGTGTATTCGGTCCATCGCTTGTTCACAAATGTGCTGGAGCCGTCAGACAAGGCGGTGAAAGTCATTGCCGGAATTGTTTCCACAACGTCCCGCAGACGCTTTTCCTGACCCTTGAGCTGACGAATGCGCCATCGGTGGAGTGCCCACAGCAGGGCAACGAAGGCTGCAAAGCACGCGAACCGGAACCAGTAAGTTTGATAGTAAGCGGGAGCGATGGAGAATTTGAAGGACGTGCCGGCTTCGTTCCATAAGCCGCTGTTATTGCACGCCTTCACGCGGAAGGTGTAATTGCGCGGAGGAAGGTTGCTGTAGAACGCTTGCCGGCGAGTGCCAGCGTCCTGCCAATCTTGATCCCAGCCCTCGAGCTTGTAGCGAAATAATACTTTCTCCGGCACTACAAGACTGAGGGCTGAGTAGTCGATCTCTAGCTCGCGCACCGGCGAGTGTAGGCGGGGACTCGATTGCACATCGCCCGACAAAGTTTTCCCGTACTCCTTGCGGTCAGCGACGACTTTTTCGATGTGCACCGGTGGTGGGAGCCTGTTGAAGGGAAGCTGGTGCGGATCTACGACGCCGATGCCGTCGGGACTCATGAACCAGAGTTTCCCATCTCCTGACTTGGCGACGCGCGGCGTATAATCGCCAACCACAGCGAGAGTCCTTAGCCCGTCCGAATTATCGAAAACTGTAGTGCGGATCTTGTCAGGGGTCTTATCTCGAGCACTAGCCCGCGTGTCCAACTCGGAGCGCGCAACCTGCACCAAACCGCAGGGCATCATGAGCCAGACCGATTGGGCGTCGTCTTCCATCGTCCACTGAACCGCATCGCAAGGCAATCCGCTCTTGCTGGTTAACGTGGCGATGTGGCCATCTTTCAATCGGGTGATCCCACCCTCCGTGGCGATCCAAAGTGCCCCTTCACTGTCGAATCGAAGCTGATTGACAGCTCCCTTGCCTAGTCCATCGGTGGCCGAGTAGGACGAGAGGACCTGGCCGTCACGAAACCAGACGATGCCACCCCGCGAAAATCCGAGCCACAGGCCGCCATGCAAAGGATCCGTAGCCAGAAAAACCGCAGGGTCCTTGCGTCCAAATGTGGCCCACGGAATAGGTGGGAACACACGATCCTGCGACAATCGTAAGAGACCGAGTTCGCGGTTGGCGATCCACAGATTTCCCGAAGCGTCCCCGGTGATGGAACCCACCAATCCACCAGGAACCGCCGTAGGAACAAAACGATTAGTCTCGAGATAGCCGACCCCTCTCGGTGTGGAGACCCAGATTCGCCCGCGAGAGTCCTGAAAGAGGGACCCGACTCCCTCATCCGGTAATCCGTTGCCGACGGCCTTTTGTTTGCTCGCCGTGGTCCTGTGCTGGCGATACACTGTAACCTCGCCATGATTCAGCCGGTTCAGTCCATCAAGAGTAGCAAACCAAATGCTTCCGTCCCTGGCCGCCAACATGCCTCCCCAGGGAATATCGGACAAACCTTGTTTCCTCGAATACGTGACCACGGGAAGCTCGCGAAAACGGTCGAGCCCATTGATAGTGGCGACCCAAATATTGCCCTCACGATCCTCAAACAAATCGTAAATGTCGTCGCCGGATAGGCCGTCCGATTCCGAAAACACATCGGTCCGTCCCTGGTGTATATGCGCGATACCCCGGCCTGCAGGACACACCCACAGACCGCCGTCGCGATCGCGGAGCATTTTCAGGACACGGAACCCCCGCCTTGCAGTGGGGAACTGATATACGGCTTTCGCTTTCCCGTCAGCCAGGCGCATGACCGCGCCTGTTGCGGCGATCAAGACAGTGCCATCTTCACTATCGGCCATGCCCTGCATTCTTCCGTTTGGCAGGCCTGGCACCGCATAGAATTCCGGCGGTCCGGGTCTCCAGCGCCACACCCCCGTCTCTAACCCGACCCAGAGATTTCCCTTGCTGTCCTTATGCAACCCGAAGACTCCGCGGTCGACACCGCCCATCTCGGGACCGCACCGGACGCTGCCATTCCGAATTTCGCAGAGTTTTCCGTCGGGAGGCCCGCTTGTGCCGGCCCATATCGAGCCCTCATCGCCTTCAACCAGAGCAAAGATATGCAATCCAGCCAGCTCCGCGTACTGCGTGAGCTGGCCGTTTTTCCAGCTTACGAGCCCACTCCATGTACCGATCCAAAGGGTCCCATCACGCGCCACGACCAGTTTTGTGATGGTGTTGGAAGGGAGTTGCTGATCTGGCGGCGGCTGCCAAACTACGTTTCGAACGCCATCGAAGCGGTACAAGCCAAAGGCTGTTCCCAGCCAGAGGTACCCGTCGGGGGTCTGCGCGATTGCGATGATGGAGCCTTTGGCAAATCCGTCCCGGATCTTCCAGGCCGTATGCGCGTGCTGGCTGACGTCTAGCGCCGGGTTCAGCGCGAACGCACAAGTTCTCGCTATCAGCATGCCCGCCAGGATCGCGCCCGCCAATTTGCTGTGAACTGTGTGCAAAATCGCGCCCGGCGCAGGTCTCAAGCCAACCGCCGGCCCTCCGATACGCTCATACTATCCGACGCGGACTGATTCAAGGAGCCAAGCATCGGCCCTCGCTCTCTCCCGCGCATGTCTACCAGATCAGCTTCAGTCCGAACTGTATCTGGCGTGATGTGGTCGTCGTGGAGGTGAGGACGCCCGCCGAAGAAATTGGGGCTCCGTTGGCTCCAAAGAGGCTGGTATTGTTCGTCGCGACCACCGGCGACGCAAAATTCGTGTGATTCAAGACGTTGAAGAACTCTGCTCGGAATTGCGCATGAAACTTCTCTGAGCCGCCTAGGTTGCGAACTAGCGAGGTGTCCAGGTTGAGAATGCCTGGGCCGATAAGAATATTGCGCCCGGCGTCCCCAAACCGTGTGCTCGGGTTGGGAAAAGCAAAACACTGCGTTTTGATGTAGTCAAGCGGATTTCCCGGATTCACACGAGAGCCGCTGCATCCCGTTCCGGTCACCACATCCGGCCGGTCGAACTGATCGCCCTTCATTCCTAACGGGTTTCCGGTGATTATTGGTGTAAACGGTTCGCCGGAGGCAAGGTGTAGAATCCCACCCCATTGCCAACCGTTTAATGCCCATTGCAGTGCTCGTGGCCCGGCTGTGAAAGTCGGGATTTCCCAGATGTAGTTGACCGAGAGGTTTTGATGAATGTCGAAGTCGGCAAGTCCACGCCCATTTCTTTCATCGAACCAAAGCGTGGGGGAGCTGTTCGCGAAGGTACCTGGGTTGCTGTTCGCCGATTCGGAACCCGAGTCAATAATTTTGCCCCACGCGTATGACACTCCGGCTTGCAGACCGTGGTTGAGTTGGCGGGTCACCTCTACCTCGAGGGCGTGGAAAATGCAATCGGAGTTCCACATAGTGCCGGAAATCTGGCCTACGTTTGGGTTCAGAGGAGTTCCATTTGCCGGCCATACATAGCCCTGCAGCGTCAACGTGGGAAGCACCATGTCGAAATTGTTTGTGAAGTAGGGAAGATGAACGCCGCGCGATCCCGTGTAGCCCACCTGCAGCACCATATCCCGACCAATGCTTTGCTGAATGTTGAAGTTCCACTCCATGTCATAGCTGCGCGGAGGATTCGGCTGAATATACGCATAACGAAGTGTCGGGGTGGTCAATAGCGGAAATGCTCGCTTCGGGAACGACCCCTGCGGCAGGTTCGTGTCGTCGCCCAACTCAAAAAATGGAGCCGACAGCAGGCTCGTTGCCGCAAACAGATAGGGGAGAGGCAGGTTATCGAATATTCCGAAGCCAGCGCGGACGGATGTCTTACCGTCACCTAGTGGATCCCACGCAAAGCCTATCCTCGGTTCAAAATCGAGCTTCGTCGGATTCGAGAAGAAAGGATCTCCGAGGTGTGGGGTTGTTGAAGTCAACGATGGCAGATTCGAGAGTTTCCCGTGTGCTTCGCTCGGCACGGTTGCTGCTTCATAACGCAGCCCCAGATTGAGGGTCAAATTGGGCCGCGCCCTCCAGTCATCCATAACGTATCCCGCATCAATAGACTGGCGGAGGGCGCGTGGTGTGATTCCACTTCCGATGGGCGCGTTAAACGACGTTGGCTGGTCCTGCAAGAAATCGGAGAGTGATCCGAACACGAACTGGCCTAGCGGGCTGGTTTTGCCCAATTCGTTGTCCCGGATGTTCTCAAAAGCAAAACCAAACTTTAGGGAATGAGTTCCTAACGTCGCGAACGCATCATCGTAGAACTGATACGAGTTGTAATGAAAATCGAACTCGCCGAGGGCGCCAAAGCCCCCTGGAAACGTCGAGAGTTCCGAGTTCGTTATAACTCCCACGGGTTGGCCAGGCAAAAAGCCGAGCGACGTGTCCGCTGCCACAGGGTTAATCGCCCGTAAACTCTTTGCCGCTTGCGAGACTACACGGCTGAAACCTAATCGTGCCGTATTGGTCATTTGGGCACCGAATGAGTGCGTTTCCTCGAGAACGGCGGCTTGACGGCGGGACAGAGTCCCGATGATGTTTTCATTGAAGGAGTCCGGTCCCTCGGTTTTTCCATTGTCGAACATGTAGGTTCCGAACAGGCTATCAACCTTCCCAATTGTGAAGTCCGAGCGTGAGGTGAAGAAGTCCTCGTTGGTGTTCTGCGGAGTGGCAAGCGTGAAATTGCCGGTATCGCCCTCGACCGGACCGTTCGGAAGGGGATAGAGCGCCAGGTACGGCTCCGCACTTGGATCCACACGAACAGTACCCGTGGTTAGATTTCCGGTGCGGGCTGCGGCAGAAGGCACAATGTCCACCGTGGTTGTTGAAAGCAGCTGGCGAATTCCTTCATAATCGCCAAAAACAAACAACTTGCTTTTGACAATCGGCCCTCCAGCATCGGCTCCGAACTGATTGCGCCGGAATGGGGGCGGAGACGAAGTTGTGTCGAAGAAGTTGCGGGTGTCGAGGGCGCTGTTGCGCAGAAACTCATAAGCAGAGCCGTGTAGCTCATTTGTGCCCGAGCGCGTAATGGAATTGATCACTCCTCCCGACGTCCTGCCATAGCTAGCCGGTGCGCCGTTGGTTACGACCGAAAATTCCTGAATCGCCTCCACGCCGAGCAAGACACCGAGAACGCTGCCGGGCCCTCCGTTGGAATAGTCGTTTATGCTGATTCCATCGAGTCGGTAGTTGTTCCCTTGTGGGCGCGTTCCGCCGATGCTTAACTGCGCCCCGAGACCGCGGTTTGCCCGTTGATTACTGAGAGCGAGCGGGTATTGATACACGCCGGTGACTCCCGCTTGCAGCTGTGCGAGAGTCGTCCAGTCGCGCCCGTTCAGAGGCAATTCGCGAACTGTGGTTGAGTTCTCGGTTGCCTCCAAGCTCGAACTGGCCAATTGGATAGCGGGCGGTGTGTCGGAAACTTCGATTTTCGTCCTAACCTCGCCTGGGTTTAGCTTGAAATCGATTACCTCCTCGAAGCCTACCGTTGCAAGAACACCCGATCTCGCAAGGGTGGCAAATCCTTCCTTGGACGCACTGACCTGATATGTACCAGCCACCAAGTTCGGAGCTGTGTAGATCCCGTCGTTGTCTGCGGTTACGGACCGGAGGATCGCCGTCTCGGAGTTCCTAACAGAGACGTGCGCGCCTGCAATCGCGCGTTCTGAACTATCTCTCACACTCCCTGAAATAGTCCCTCCACTGACCTGTGCGAGACCAGCACTGCCAGTCGCGAGTGCGATTGCAGTGACGCATGCGACGGCGAAGGAACTCGAAGTCAAAGCAGTGCGAGTTGGGAGCACCTCAACGTTCCTCCTTGGACGGATTTACCTTGACCAAGTCCGCACCCGCCAGCAGTGAGGCCTCAAGCAACGACCGATCTTATCTCCAGAACGTGAACTCTCATCAGTTATTCGGAACATATCGGATCGTACGGATCGGATCGAGGACGATGGCAACACTTTACGTAACCCTAGGTTTTGGCTTCGTCACCTCGGTCGGCAAGGTGAAATGAAAGGTTGCACCTCGTCCGTCGTTGGCGGTTGCCCACAACCGGCCGCCGTGCGACTCCACAATGGAGCGGCTGATGGCCAACCCCATGCCGCTGCCTTGCGACTTGGTGGTAAAGAAGGCAGAAAAAATCTGCTCCATCTTTTCCGTCGGCAGTCCGACGCCTGTGTCACTGACTGACAACAGCAGTTGAGAATCATGCAGCTGCGACTTCACTGTAACCTCTCCGCCCTCGTCCTGCATGGCTTCGATGGCATTGAGCATGAGGTTCATGAACACCTGCTGCAATTGCACACGCTCGGCCCTGACTTTGGGCAATTCGGCCGCGAGTTCGGTGCGCATGGCAACCGAGCATCGATCGGCCTCACCTTTCAGCAATGTGAGCATTTCGTGGATGATTTGGTTCACGTCGACCAATTTACGTTGTGAAGGAGACTTCTTGTAGAGCGACCGTATCCGATCGATGATCTCAGAGGCTCGGTTCCCGTATTTATCGACCTTGTTCGCTGCCGCACGGGCCCGATCAAGGTTGGGCGGCTCGTGTCTAAGCCATTCGATGCAGCTGTTGGCGCTGGTGATGGCGGCTGCGATTGGTTGTTTGATCTCGTGCGCCAGAGAAGCGGCCATTTCCCCCAACATGCTCACGCGATTGATGTGTGCCAGGTCGTCCTCGAGTTGACGCAGCTTTTCACGCTCTTGCTCGGCACGCTTGCGCTCCGTGGTGTCCCGTACTGCAGCGCACACCAATGTGCCCTCTTCCGTCTGCAGAGGGCTGAGACTGATCTCCACGGGAAACTCCGTACCGTCCTTCCGCCTCGCATACAGCTCCAGATTCTGACCCATCGGCCGAACCCGCGGTTGAGCACAGTACTCCGCACGGTGTAGCGGGTGAGGGCCCCGAAACCGTTCCGGCACGAGAATCTCAATCTCCCTCCCCAAGAGCTCTTCGCGCTTGTATCCAAACAACTTCTCCACCTGAGCGTTCACCAACACAATCTGCCCGTGCCCGTCCATCACGATCATTGCATCCGGAGCGGATTCGAGAAGCCCGCGGAATTTTTGATCGGCGCGCATGCGGTCCGTAATGTCCTGGACCGTACCGAACATCTGGTAGGGCCGGCCCGAGGTATCTCTTTTCACATCGCCGGTACTGTGCACGATACGAAGTTCCCCGGTGGGCCGCAATACGCGATATTCCAAGTTGTAGCGAGCATGCTCACCCAGCGCCTCGGCGACGGCTCCAGACACAAGCTCCCAATCTTCGGGATGAATCTTTTGCCGCAATGCTGCTAAGTCCATCGGATGTTGCTGCGGCTGGAGTCCGAAGATGCGATAGGTTTCGTCTGACCAAGTGATACGATTGGTCACGAGATCACGTTCCCAGTACCCAACGTGAGTGATGCGCTGGGCTTCTTCAAGCCTGGCATTGCTTTCGGCTAGATGAGCCTCGCTGCGCTTAATCACGTCGTAGAGCTTGTGGAGTTGTTGGGCGGCGTAATTGAAAGCTCTGGCCAGATCCGCAAGTTCATCATTCCCCCTCAACTCGACCTCGTATCCAAATTCGCCGCGCGCCAATGCCTGCGCCCCTGCATCCAGCTGTGCCAGAGGTCTGCTGATTCTGCGCGTGGCGTACCAGCCCAGCATTGCGGCCATAAGCAGCATCAGCAGGGCTGTTATGGGAAGCACCAGGTAAAGCTGGCGCCGCGTCCGCTGAACGCTCTCCAGAGCCCGGGCACGCTCCTGCGCAACCTCCTGTTCGACGTCCGCGACTAACGATGAACTTAGTCCAAGCAGGGGCGGCACTTGACCCGCCAATCGAAAGCGTACGGCTTGCCAGTTTTCCACTTTCACGAGTTCCAACAAAGTATCAACTTGCGAGGGCAAGACTGCCCTCACGGTCTCCAGCCTGATCAGAATCGTGGGGTCCTGGCTGACATCCGGCGCAGAGCTGAGCGTCCCCTGGGCGTGGGTCACGTCTCTCAAGAAATTGTTGCGCAAGGCAGTGGCTCGGGATGCGAATTCGTAAGGATTTTGGTCGTGCGCCAAACCGGTCAATGTGTCGCGGAAGGTCACAACATCCAGGTAGACATGCATGATAGCGAGAGACTTTTGATCCTCTTGGTAAAAACGCCAGGCCCGTGTCTCGACCCGATCGAGTTGCAACACAGCGATGGCGTCACCAACTATCATCAAGAGCACGATGGCCGCGAAACACGCTGTCAAAAGAGTCCCAATCTTCCACCTCCCGAGACGAAAGTGATTCCGGGAACTCGTCCCCGTGAGTGGTGCGCGATTCGCGAAGTGCGCAGCCGTGCCTTGTGCCATCCTTCCGCCTCAAATTCCGCGTAGCATCGTATTCACTTCGTTTAAGACACCGCATGGTCTGTGGAGTATGTCGGCGTACGCAAAATAGCGGACGTCCCATGGGGCCCGCTGCTTGCGCCTAGAGCCGATGCGTTTAGGCCGGTGATTTGCATTAATTCGGCCTGTAACTCGGGCAATGCACTGGCAACATTTTTTTGGCCTGCCAGTATTTCGTGGACGGTCGTATAGTATGCGCGCGAGAGATCCGGGTATCGCTTGCCCGTTTCCTCAGAGGGCCGCCAGACTTTGTCGTTGCGATAGGTCCTTAGAACGGTTGAAAAATATGGATTTGTCGCCAGCATTCCAGGGTCGTTGTACAACTCGGGTATGGTCGGCGATCCGCCAATCTTTCGGATTCGATTGAGTTGGGTGTCGGGTCTACACAAAAAGCGAACCAGCATAGCGGCCTCTCGAGGATAGAGCGAGTGACGGGAAACAGCGTAGGCTCTGCCGCCCACAGTTGTGGCGATCCTGGCCCTCCCTCGAGGCAGGGAGGCTATATCAAACTGGTCCTTAGTGATTGACCCTTGGATAAGCTCTCCAAAATGCGAAGTCGCCCAGTTGCGCATGAAAGCCGCCTGTCCTGCTTGCCAGATGTTGTACGCATCCCACTCTTTGTATGCGACCACGCCTGGCGGTGATATGGTGCCCACCCAACGTGCGGCCATTTCCAACGCTCGACCAGTTTCCGGGTTATTGACAGTCACGGTTTTGTTCTCGACGATTGGCCCGGCCCCCTCTGAAACCTGCCATTCTAGAGCGTTGCAGGTGACGGACTCAGACGATGCTCCCTCCCACACAAACCCCCAAAAGTCCTTTTGGCCTCTCGCCCGCTCGCCGGCCTGAATCCGTGCGGCCATCGTTTCGAGCTCTTGCCAGGTTTGCGGAGCAGTGCGGTATCCGTAATGTCTCAGCAGATCAGTGCGATAAAACAGCAAGCCGACGTCGACCAGGCATGGCAGTGCCACCAACTTGCCATTCACGGTATTATTTGCGATCAGTTCGGGGAAATGCGCTGCGATCTCCTGTGCAGGCACGAAGGCCTTCAGATCGAGTAGATTTTCGGCAAGAATTCCTGGCCAGATCACATCTACGGCATAGACGTCTGGAATCTTCGCGCCAGACTCCAGAAGGTTGCGCCACGCGTCTAGTGTCTCTACTGCCCCTTCGGGTGCAGGGAGAAGCTTGACTCGGATGCCCGTCTCCTTAGTGAACTGCTCGAGTTCCAGGTTGCGCCGGTCCTGGAAACTACGATCGAGCCAGGTTTGATCAATTAGTACGAGGGTGATCTCAGCAGTCGGTTGAACTGCCCTCCGGCAAGCTAGTCCTGCAACAAGCAGGAAGGTAGCAACGCTGCTGAGGAACGACCTTCGCCCGACGTTCTGAAGAAACTCTGGAAATTTGGGACAGGAACGGTTCCCAGCCGATTCGTCGTCAGTATGGCGCATCGTGTAGCCTCCACTTTGGTCTCAGAGATACGGCGAACCTCAAAAAGATCAGGGTTGCGAAGTCGCTTATCGTGAAGGCAAAAGGAACTGCCTTCCAGAGTGATTTTGCCGTTGTCTCTGGTAGCGGGATCGAGCTGTGTCGTACCATCGTGTTATGTTCCTAGTTTTCATCAGTGAGGGGACTTAGGCGGAACGGGCATGATGTTCGCGAGCCATGGGACGTATCCCACGCCAATGAGCGCCACCTTACCGTAACCGCCGAAATGTAAACACTCCGGTCTCATGGTTAAGGACGTCAAAACACCTGGGCAATCTGAGGCGATGACTCCCGTACTTCGGTCGGCAAGGTGAAATAAAAGGTTGCCCCTCGTCCATCGTTGGGGGTTGCCCACAAACGGCCGCCGTGCGACTCCACAATCGTACGACTGATGGCCAACCCCATCCCGCTGCCTTGCGGCTTGGTGGTGAAGAAGGCGGAAAAGATCTGGTCAACATTCCCAACTGGTAGTCCTGGGCCCGTATCTCTAATCGAGAACAGCAGTTGACCATCCTGCCGCTGCGACTTCACCGTAAGCTCTCCGCCCTCGTCCCGCATGGCTTCGATGGCATTGAGCATGAGGTTCATAAAGACCTGCTGCAGTTGCACGCGGTCTGCGTCGACTCTGGGCAGTTCGTCAGCAAGTTCGGATCGCATGGCAATGGAGTATCGGATAGCCTCACCCTGCAGCAATGTGAATATTTCGTGGACGATTTCATTCACGTCGATCAGTTCACTTTGTGGAGGAGACTTCCTATACAGCGACCGGATATGGTCGATGATCTCAGCCGCACGATTCCCATATTTATCGATTTTGGCTGCTGCCGCACGGGCCCGCTCAAGATTGGGAGGTTCGTGTGCCAGCCATTCAATGCAACTATTGGCACTGGTGATGGCGGCAGCGATGGGCTGCTTGATCTCGTGGGCCAGTGATGCTGCCATTTCCCCCAACGTACTTACACGATCGATATGTGCCAGATCCGCCTCGAGTTGTCGCCGTTTTTCACGCTCTTGCTCGGCAGACTTGAGCTCCGTGATGTCGGTCGAGCTGCCTACGAACCCCTCCAAATCTCCAATGTTGGAAAGGACGGGATGGCCAACAGTGCGGATCCACTTCACCTTTCCATTCGGTAAAAGGATACGGAACTCGTGATCGTAATCGGCCTTTTCCACGATTGCTCGTTCGGTAATGCCCGTCCACTTAAGGCGATCCTCCGGGTGGACGCGTTCGAGATATCCTTTCCGAGTTGGCGGTCCCTCGGCTGGATCGAAGCCGCCAATCCGGTAAAACTCCTCGGAGACCTCCACCGCGTTCCGATCAGGTATGCGCCAAGCCCAGCTGGCCGTATGGGTCAGCTTTTGCGCCTCGGTCAAGTGCGCTTGCTGGCGCTCCAACTCCTGGGTCAGAAGTTCTTGCTCGGTGATATCCATCGCGGTGCCGAGAAACCCCTTGAGGACTTCGCCTTCAACAACAGGAATTCCGACGCAGCGAATGTAGCGTAGCTCGCCGTCGGGTCGAACAATTCTCTTTTTCACATCCCAGCCACTGCGTTCCGTATGCATTCTCTTTATGGTGTTAGCCATAAAGTCACGGTCTTGTGGGTGAACGGTGGCTAAATACTGTTCAAGTGTCGGGGCTCCCTTCTGCGGATCTAGGCCGTAAATCTTGAACAACTCCTGAGACCAGTACTCAAAAAAACCAGAGGGGTTAAATGCCCAGCTTCCCATGTGGGCGAGGCGCTGTCCTTCAACGAGATAAAATTGGGTTTGTTGAAGCGCTTCCTCCGCGCGCTTGCGGTCAGTAATGTCCTGGACTATTCCGAACCTTTGCGGGGGCCGCCCCGGCACGACTTTCGTCACAGCGCCCTGACTGCGGACGATACGCACTTCGCCGCTGGGACGAACGATGCGGAATTCAATGTCTGGGCGCCCTCCACCGCGAGCTTCTTGCGTTGCCCGGAACAAAAATTCCCGATCCTCGGGGTGAATCATTTCCTGGAATGCCTTTACGCTCATAGGACGTTCCTGTGGCCGCAGTCCAAAGATGCGGTACGTTTCGTCTGACCACGTCAAACCATCCTTCCCTTGGTCCCAAACCCAATGGCCGACATGAGCGATACGCTGTGCTTCTTCAAGCCTGGTTTTGCTTTCTTGCAGGTCACGAGACATCAACTCCAGGGCTTCCTCCGCACGTTTGCGATCTTCGATCTCGGTCACGACCCCGTACCATTTGACGATATTTCCATCTTCATCTCGGAGCGGCACTCCGCGGTCCAAATGCCAGCGATATTGCCCATCCGAGCGCCGGAAGCGCACCTCATTTTCAATAGGCTTGCCGGTAGCAACCCCTGCCATCCATTTACCTACTTGTCGCTCAAGATCATCAGGGTGAATTGCCGCTTGCCACCCCGATCCAGCCGTCTGTTCCGCCGATAACCCCGAGTACTCCACAAATCGCTTGTTAACGTAAGTATTCGAGCCATCGGGAAGAGCACTCCACACTATTGCCGGAATCGTATCGATCACGTCGCGAAGCTCTTTTTCACTCTTGCGAAGAGCATCCCGCTGACGTTCCAAATGGCGGAGTCGAAGGCGATAAAGTCCAGTAAGAACTGCCAAGAAGAGAAACGCGCCTAGAGAGCGAAACCATACCGTCTGGAAATAGGCCGGAGCGACGGAGAAATCGAGGGACGAGCCAGCATCGTTCCACATGCCGCTGTTGTTGCAAGCCTTTACCCGGAAGGTGTAGGTTCGCGGCGGAAGGTTGCTGTAAAACGCTTGCCTTCGAGTCCCGGCATCCTGCCAATCGCGATCATAGCCTTCCAGCTTGTACCGGAAATGCACCTTCTGAGGAACGACAAAGCTCAGAGCTGTATAGTCGATTTCGAGATCGCGTGTCAGAGCGGGAAGATGGAGACCGTTCTGAGACGAATACGTCCTTCGATCAGCAATCACGTTTTCAATATGTACCGGCGGCGGGATCGGGTTTCTGAGCAGGCCGTCAGGATCAATCATTTGAGCCACAGTGTCATTTGCAAACCATAAACGTCCGTCGCTCGATCGTGTTGCAACTGGGGAAAAAGGAGGAATGAAGGGCTGCGCGCCGTCGAAGGCATCGAACAGCTCGAAATCTACTTTTTGGTCGGGATGTTCACGCCATCGTTGCACGTCGTCCGACCTGATCTCAATCACACCACACTCGGCATATAGCCAAAGAGCGGAGTGTTTGTCAGTAACGAGCGCGTAGATTCGGTTACAAGGCAAGCCATTGTTGCCATCGAGGGTATGCTGACTGTCGCCTCGCTGCTCCACGAGGCCGTGGTTGGTTGCCGCCAACGCCGAACCATCCGAATTTGCCTGCACCTGATTAACTCGCGCACTTGCGTCCTTGAAGGGAAAGATTTGCACTTGATCGTTCCGATAGCGGGCCAGACCACCGTGAAGCAAACCCAACCAGAAGCCACTCTGCGGATCGGCTGCGAGCGAAGAGCCATCAAGCCTTTGGTCTGAAATCTCCTTGACAAATCTGCCATCTCGAAAACAAATCAGTTTGGTGGGGCGCCCAGGGGGACGAATTACTGCGGCCCAAACATTGTCGTCCTTGTCCTCGGTCATGGTCAGAACGATCCCTAGCAGACTGCCGTCGGGATGGAGGACCGGTATAAACCTGCCATGCTCGTAAAGAAACAGCCGATTGTCCAATCCGACCCAAAGCCGCCCGGCATGATCTTCGAACAGTGACGTTATACGATCGCCTGAGAGTCCATTTCCTGGGCCGAACGACGAAATGTGGCTCCCGCGTATAAGATCCAACGCTCCGTGGTTTCCAATCCAGACGCTCCCGTCACGCGTGGCAAGTATGGACTGGACCTGGTCCGCACTAAGCCCCTCATGTACGGAGAAACTGACGACCGGAGTGCCGCGGAAACAGTCGACGCCCGAAGTCGTTGTCAACCACAAGTTACCTTCTTTGTCTTCCAAAAAGCTGCCGGCTGAATCGCTCGACAGGCCATCCGCGCCGGCAAAATGACCCACCTTACCGTCGTGAACCCGGTAGATGCCGTTTCCGTCAGTCGCAATCCACAATGCGTTATGCCGGTCCAACCGCAAGCCGCTAACACGTAATCTAGTCCCGTCCAGTGTCGGCGTGATGAATGTTTTCCAGGACCTATTTACGAATTGTTCCAGGCCCAACCCATGGCCGGGACTAAAGATGCCCACCCACACCGATCCATCAGGAGCGAGGGCGAGGTCCGATATACCAGCCAGTCCTGGTTTTGACTTTAGCCCCGGCACCTCGTATGAAGTGGAAGAACCTGGTTGCCATCGGACAATCCCAGTGGGATGTCCAATCAGGAAAAATCCGAGATTGTCTCTGATCAACACTTGGGCATATGGCGGCACTCCGTCTTTCGGCGCATAACATGTCGCCACAGACGCGGCGACTTTACAGATACCTCCGGCTTCTGTTCGTGAACGCGCCATCCAAATCGTCCCGTCACGGTCCTCATAGATCGAGTTCACGCGGCCCGCAGTCTCCGGGAAAGTGAACAATTCTCCGTTATTCCACTGGGCCAGGCCGGAGGCCGTTCCAATCCACAGGCTCCCGTCCGAAGCGCCCAAAAGTGAAATCACGGATGGGTTGGGAAGATGCTTTCCGGCAGACGGAACAAAGGGTACAAAGCGGACACCGTCGAAGCGCAACAGTCCCGCAACTGTCCCAATCCACACGTATCCGTCCGTTGTTTGGGTTATTGCTGTGGGTGTTCCCGGGAAGGTGCCGTCGCGCAAGCGCCAGGCAGTATGGGCATATTGAGAAATCTGCAGATTCGGATCAAGCGCGAGTGCGGCGGGAAGCCCCGCCAGCAGCATTCCAGTCAGAACCGTTCCCAGCACGAGAAGGCGTCGTGCTCGTTGGTGGCGTCGTTCACGCGTTCGGCTCAAATCTGAACATCTCCCGGTGCTCGGCCGAGAACATCGGTACCTTCCTGAGCGATAGGTCGTGAGATCCCTAGTCTTCTCATCTTCGCCAGGAGCGTGGTTCGCTTCAGGCCCAGTTTGGCCGCGGCACCGCGTGGTCCACCCACGATCCAGCCGGTCTGCTCAAGCGTCTCGACGACCAGAGAGCGATCTGAGTCTTCCCAGGTCATCGACGATAGTGAAGAGGGTGCGTTGGAACTGAGAATAATGGCGCTCGGTTGCCTCTTCTGCAAAGGGTTCGGGAGCACGCCGTCACGCGAAAGGATCACCGCACGTTCCACCAGGTTCTGCAATTCCCGTATATTTCCAGGCCAGGAATGCCACTGGAAGGCAGCCATTATCTCTGAAGGAATGCCATCGATTTGTTTTCCCATGCGGCGGCTGAGGATCTTCACGAAGTGCGTTACGAGTTCGGGAATGTCTTCCCGGCGCTCGCGGAGTGCAGGCAACAGGATGGGAAAGACGTTCAGACGATAGTAGAGATCACTGCGGAACTGACCGCGCGCTACCATCTTGCCCAGATTCCGATTGGTGGCAGCGACGAGACGAACATCGACCTTGTGAGTTCTACCGCTTCCGAGTCGCTCGAACTCCTGCTCCTGCAAAACACGCAGCAACTTCGGCTGCAACGCAGGGGGAATATCGCCTACTTCGTCCAAGAATAGCGTGCCCTTGTCTGCCATTTCGAAGCGCCCGATCTTCTGCGCAATCGCTCCAGTGAAGGCGCCCTTCTCGTGACCGAACAACTCGCTTTCCAGAAGATCGAGAGGGATAGCTGCGCAATTCAGTTTGATAAATGAACGCCCGCAGCGCTGACTTGCGTTGTGAATGGCATGGGCGATGAGCTCTTTTCCAGTACCGGTTTCTCCTTCGATGAGGACCGTCGACTGTGTGGGAGCAACCTGCTCCACCTGAGCGAGGACCGATTCGAGAGCAGCGCTACTACCTATGATCCGCTCGAACGTTCGCTCGACCTGATCCGCCGCTCCAGCGTTCGTCACTGTTGCATGATCTTCCACAGAAACCTCTACACTTAAGGCTCGCCACGCGATTGCAATAACACGAGGTTTTCACATATTCAGAGCGGAACGAACTCTTTTAAGTAACAATTGATGATCGAACGGCTTTGCAAGGAACTCGACTGCACCCCGTCTCATGGCTTGAATACGCATTCGAGCGTCACCATGAGCAGTAATAAAGATGATGGGAACGTTGCATTCCTCTTCTTTCAGCTTGGCCTGCAACTCCAGACCAGACATCTTCGGCATGCGGATGTCAACGATCAAGCACCCCGCCTTGCAATGCAAATCGGATTTGAGGAACTCCTCCGCGGATCCGAAGCACCGAGCCGCAAGCCCCGCCGCCTCCAAAAGGTCGCCCAGAGAATCTTGCATCGCCTCATCATCGTCAATGATCGCAATCAATTTCGAGGTTTGGTCCAGTGGCATGCCCTGAGAGTAGCGTGATGGCACTCCTGGAGCAATCGAACTTTGGGCGGACAAAACTAGACCTTAGTAGGTTAGACCGCTACTTTCGATGGATTGGCGATGCGATGCCGACAGGCGGGACTCAACGGTTATCAGGGCCTGAGCTTGTCTGCCATCCTGACAAGCTCAGGCAAGGATTTGGCCTGCATCTTTTTCATAACCTGGCTGCGATACATTTTGATGGTCGCTTCGCTGGCACCGAGTTCTCCTGCAACCTGCTTGTTAAGCATCCCGGAGACGACCAGCTTCATTACTTCGCGTTCACGAACGCTGAGCCCTTCATAGCGATGTCGCAATTCAGTTAACTCTCGCTCTTTCTCGCGCAGGATGCGAGCTCGAGTAAGCGATCGCTGGACCGCATCAAGGAGATCCTGATGCCTGAATGGCTTAGTCAGAAACTCAACCGCTCCGGACTTCATGGCCTTGACCGACATCGGAACGTCAGCATGAGCCGTGAGAAAAATAATGGGAATACTTATTCTCCCTCTTTTCAGTTCGTGCTGAAGATCCAGGCCGCTGATACCTGGAAGCCTCACATCCAGAATCAGGCAACTGGGACCGTCACCGTGCCCAACCGCTAAGAACTCTTGTGCAGTTCCAAAAGACTGAGAGTGCAGCCCGACCGACTCCAGGAGTTCCTGAAGAGACTCACGCACGTCAGCATCATCATCGACGATGAATACAGCCGGTACGTCTTGCGCACTCATTCCCCCGTCCCCTATCAAAAGTACGGTGAAAACACTATGTCACAAGCTTCTGCGTTCTGTCCCTGCGGCTATGTCGCATAGATTGTATCGGAAGACGCGACATGGAAACTGCGAAAGCTGCCTGCGCACGAACCGCACTCAAAGACAGGTCTGCAATCGCTGACCGTCAAGAGCAGCCTTGAGCAACCGGCCTCGAGCCCGACGCGACTTGGTAGAGCAGTGGTTGGACAAGGTGATAGTTTCGCCGATCGATCCGCATAAGGTACACTCGATGTGAGTTCAAGCGCTGGGGGCAGAAACGGCAGAAAGCCCACCAAATCCCCCGCCGATGATGACTACCTTCCTGCGTTCGCTCATCGCTTTCGTCCTAGATGTGGCTGAGATAATTCCCGACTGCGACTAGGGCTGGACTAGGGTGGGCGCCGGCCTACCGTTCAGCACCGCATCCACATTGTCCAGGGCCAGCATACCCATGGCTGTACGGGTTTCGATCGTAGCGCTGCCGATATGCGGCAGTAGAAATGTATTTTTCAGCGAAACATATTCCGGGTGAAGTTTTGGCTCGCCTTCAAATACGTCGAGTCCGGCAGCGGCGACCCGCCCGCTCTTGAGAGCCGCGATGAGGTCTTCGTCGACCACCAATCCTCCGCGAGCCGTGTTCACCACGATAGCCCCCGGGGGCAGAAGGCTTAGGGCTTTGGAGTTCAAGAAATGGCGGGTCTGAGGAGTCTCCGGTGCGTGCAGGCTCAAGAACTGACTTGCGCGAAGCAGATCCGAAGGATCCTCGTGGTAGACGGCATCGCCTGCGATTTCCGTAGATAACTCCGATGGGTTCGAATAGTGAATCTTCATTCCGAATCCTCGTGCTCGACGTGCCACGGCCTGTCCCACGCGCCCCATTCCCAAAATGCCGAAAACTTTGCCACCGACCTGCCATCCCAAGAGCATGTCGGGGCTCAAGGGTCTCCACGCTCCCGTTCGAACCAGTTCCTGAGCCTCGTAAGCGCGACGCGAAGCTCCCAGTAAAAGCAGCATAGCGATGTCGGCCGTTGCTTCACTGTTGACACCAGGGGTATAGGCGACTGGAATTTTCCTGCGAGCGGCGGCTTCCAGATCGATATGCTCAAAACCCACCGAGTAGGTGGCGATAATTTTTACGGTGGGCGAAATATTCCGGAAAAACCCAGAGTCCAACCGGTCTGCCGGCGTGATGAACAGGGCGTGGGCTCCCTCCGCTGTGGAAAGCAGACTCTGACAGCTGAAAGGAAACTGGTTCGGGTTTCGCCGAGCGTTGTAATCGCGGTCGATACGGTCTTCAACTGCCCTCGTGTAACGGCTGGTTACCACCAGAATGGGTTTAGTCATACCCAATATTTCCTTCCACGCGCCGAAGGCGATGCGAAACTGCTCGGTGGTGTTCCGATCGTTGCGAGAGCAAACGCATGGGAGGGCGGCACAACACCTCCACCCCTCCCTGGACGTGTCTGATTTCGATGCCTCGGGACAGGAAACAGAGTCGTTGCATCTTCAGCTTCCGTCGGATTCCTGAGGGAGGCTCTACCCGGCCGCATGGCTCAGACGATTCCCACGTTTCGCTCCATCTCCTTGATCACCGTATCCAGCCTGCCGCTCAGCACCTGCTTGGCGAAACTAAGGGTGAACCCCTTAACGGTGTGGAAAGGTGAATGGGACGGCATGGCAAGCGCCAAGGGATCTACGACGGCGTCGACAACCACGGGGCCATCCTTGTACGCGAGAGCTTCGGCCAGGCCTTCTCGAACGTCTTCGGGTTCCTCGATACGAATCCCTTTCGCGCCCATTGCCTCAGCAACCTTCGCAAAATTTGGATTCTTGAACTCCACGCCAAAGGGAACGATGCCGGCCTCCTGTTGTTCGATATGGACGAAGTCGAACTTTTCGTTGTTGAGAATGATTTGAATCACGGGAGTTCGTCGTTCTATCTGCGTCAGCAGATCGCCCATTCCCAGCATCGTGAAGCCTCCATCGCCGGATAACGCGATGCACTGTCTGCCGGGATATGCCAGAGCACATCCGAACGCGTTCGGTGCAGCATTGGCCATAGATGCCCACGAGAACGAGCCAAAGAGCCTTCGGTTTTTCCCACCGTAGATATGCCTTGCAAGCCAGATGCAGGCCGTACCCGTGTCCGCGAAGAACATTGCGTCATCCGAAGCCAGCTCGCTGAGCGTCGCGGCGAGGAATTCAGGGCGTATGGGTTTTATCGTCGGCCCCTTCTCGACATAGTGCTGCAGCAGTTTGTGGAAGGATTCCGTGTGCGCAATCTGCCTGTCTAAAAACTCTCTATTCGTCTTTTCACGCACGGCCGGAAGCAACGCACTGACCGTCGATTTGATATCGCCGACAAGACCGAGATCAAGCGCTGTACGGCGGCCGATGTGCTTCGGGTTCTTGTCAATCTGAACCTTCTTCACACTGGTGCCGGGAAGAAATTCTGAGAAGGGAAAATCCGTGCCCAGCATAAGCAAGAGGTCGGCTTCATGGATTGCGTTGTACGCTCCTCCATAACCTAACAGCCCGGTCATGCCAACGGCGTTAGGATTCTCATGCTCCAGCCATTGCTTCCCGCGGAAGGCATAGCCGACGGGGGCCTTCAGCTTGCATGCCAGTTCAACCACTTCGTCGCGACCTTCTCGGCAACCGTCCCCACCAAAGATCGCCACCGTTTTCGCTTCATCGATCATCCTCGCCAATTTGTCGAGGTCTGTATCGGAAGGTCTGAGGATAGCTGGGGCTGCAATGGTGAAGTCGGCAGGCTGGTCCGGAGCATCGGCGGACGCGACATCGCCAGGGATGGCAAGAACGGTGGGACCCTTTTCCAGAACAGCCGTGAGGATGGCGGTGTTGATGACCGCGCGGGTCTGCTCCGGGTTAACCAGCCTCGCTGTATAGAGAGAAGCCGACTCGAAAAACTTGTACGGATTCAGTTCCTCGAGCGTAGAGGTGTCAATAATGCTCGACTCTACATCCCCGGCGATGGCGATAATAGGAGCTGCTTCTTTCCGCGCGTCCATCAATCCGTTGAACAAATGGACAACTCCGGGCCCCGCAGTTCCGCACACCACCACTGGGTTACCCGTGAAGTAAGCCTCCGCGACGGCTGCGAATACTCCATATTCCTCATTACGAACGGGAACAAACTCGATTGCGCCATTTCGGCGCAGGGCGTCCACTACAGGATTCAGAGCGTCTCCGACGATTCCGTAACAGCGTTTGACACCAGCCTTCGCCAGCATCTCCCACAACACGTCTGCAACTTTTTTCGACATAAGAACCTTTCTGAATTCTTTGTGAACCTTGAATCGGTACCGCGCAATTCACTCCCAGCATTAAGGCCGGCAGTAGGCCTACCGAGCAACTCTCGAGCCATCCTGTATTTCGGTGTTCATGTCACCGCGTCATTGCAATTCCGCTGCCATGAAATTCGCGGTCATAAACTACGCTTCATCTAGATCGGGTCGAGCCTAGCGCCCGCGATTGCGTGACCACACAGATGACACTTGACGCAAGAGGCAAAGGGATGACACCGGCAGCCGGCATGTGTTCGTCGCCTCGCGAAGTTAATGATCGGGATTTCGCGCGAGTTCGCCTTCATGGCGGTTGCAATGCAGAAAATGCGAGTGCCTGTCTCTTTGGTAGCACGCTTGCTCTTCATTCAATCGAATTCCGGGCGGTAGAATCGCGGCCGCTTTGCAATAGGAATAAGGAGAAAGTGCGAACTCTGGTGATGGCGCGCATTTCGGAAGTGGAGAACGGAAGAAGAGAAATGTCGATGTTGAGAATGAAATCTTCGACGGTGCGGTTCCTTGCGCAGACGATGCTTCTTCTGTTTTGGTCCGTTATGGCGGTGTGGGCAACCGAGCCAAAAGGCTCGTCTCCTCACGGCACAAACATCTTCGCTCCCGCCTCAACCCCAGCCAAGTCAATCGCTGACTTGTCAGTCTTTGTACTTGTCATTACCGGAATCATTTTTGTCGTTGTTTTTGCCTTACTGGTCTACTCCGTCGTTAAGTTCCGTGGGCGAGCAATGGATTCCGGCCGCGAGCCGGCTCAGGTATACGGAAGCACACAGATTGAGCTGGCCTGGACGATCATTCCAATTCTGATTGTCGTTGTCCTGTTCTTGGCCACTGCCCGAGTCATCCACGCGATCGAGGATGCTCCAGAACCGGCGGGCGCTGTAGAGGTTACCGTCATAGGACATCAATACTGGTGGGAGTTTCGATACCCGAAGCTGGGGATCGTTACAGCCAACGAACTGCACATCCCGGTCAGCGATCTCGGTCATCCGACACCAACGTTTTTGCAATTGCTCTCGGCCGATGCTGACCACAGCTTTTGGGTGCCGGAGCTTGCCGGCAAAACGGACCTTATTCCGAATCACCCCAACAGAATGTGGATGGACCCCGAGCGCACAGGCGTCTTCGTCGGTCAGTGTGCACAGTATTGCGGAACGCAGCACGCCAAGATGCTCCTCCGCATTTCGGTGGATCGAGCGGACGATTTCGGTGCCTGGGTGCATGCTCAGCAGAAACCCGCAGTCGAAGACGCTGGTGCAAGCGCTGGCAGGCGGGTGTTTGAAGGCAACGCCTGCATGAACTGCCACACGGTGGTCGGCACTCCAGCGAACGGACGTTTTGGGCCTGATCTGACGCATTTGATGAGCCGCACCACGATTGCAGCGGGCGCTGCTGAAAACACCCACGACCAGCTTCGGCTTTGGATCCAGAACCCCAGCGCAATCAAACCTGGATCGTTGATGCCAGCCATGAAGCTGAGCGACGCGGATCTGAATGCCGTCGTGAGTTACATGGAAACGCTGCAGTAGACGCTTGGAAATCTGATTATGTCATCCAATGTGATCACCGTTCCCGTGAGCCAAACAGAAACCAGACCTTGGGTCGACGAGCTTCATCAGTGGCTAACCACTGTCGATCACAAAAGGCTGGGGATTCTCTACATTCTCTCGTCTCTGTTATTCCTCGCATTGGGGGGAGTCGAGGCGCTCATCATTCGTATTCAGCTGATGCATTCGCACAACAACTTGGTTTCACCGGAAGTCTTTAACCGCATGTTCACCATGCATGGGACGACCATGATTTTCTTTGTGGCCATGCCCATCTTGTTCGGATTTGCCAATTACCTAGTGCCCTTGATGATCGGTGCGCGCGATATGGCTTTTCCGCGCTTGAATGCCTTCAGTTTTTGGCTGTCGTTTCTGGGAGGACTTCTTCTTTATTTCAGCTTTCTGGGAGGAAGCGGCTTGTACGGCGCCGGAAGCGCACCGGACGTCGGTTGGTGGTCGTATGCGCCATTGGGCGCCCGAGCCTTCTCGCCTGGTCATAGTTCTGACTATTGGACTCTGGCGCTGCTCGTCTCCGGGTTTGGGAGCATCGGAACAGCCATCAATATCATTGCCACAATTCTGTGCTTGCGATGTCCGGGTATGAAGCTCAATCGTATGCCGCTGCTGGTGTGGCTGAATCTTGTAATGGCGGGAATGGTTTTGATTGCGATTACCCCCTTATCGGCCGCTCAAATCATGCTGCTCATCGACCGCTACCTGGGCGGCCATTTCTTCGATACCCAGGCTGGCGGATCGGCGGTCCTCTGGATGCATTTCTTTTGGATCTTTGGACATCCGGAAGTCTACATTCTGATCATTCCTTGTTTTGCTTTCATGTCGGAAATTATTCCCGTCTTTTCACGCAAACCGATTTTCGGGTATCCGGTGATGGTTGCCGCAACCGTGTGCATCGCTTTCGTGAGCATGAGCGTTTGGGCGCACCACATGTTTACGATTGGAATGAACTCCTACGCCAACAGCTTTTTCACCCTGACCACGATGGCGGTAGGCGTCCCCACCGGAATTAAGATTTTCAACTGGATCGGCACGATGTGGGGCGGCAGGATCCAGTTCAAAACGCCGATGCTGTTCAGCATCGGATTTCTATTCCAATTTCTCATTGCGGGCCTGACCGGCATCATGATGGCCGCCTCGCCGTTCGATTGGCAGCTCAGCCTGTCCTATTTTGTAGTGGCGCACTTTCATTATGTGATCGTAGGTGGAATTCTGTTCGCGGTCTTCGCCGCGTTTTATTACTGGTACCCAAAAATGACCGGCAGAATGCTGAGTGAACGCCTCGGCAAATGGCATTTCTGGCTTTTCCTGATCGGATTCCACCTGACGTTCGACGTGATGCACATTCCGGGAGCGCTCGGAATGCCACGCCGGATTTACACCTACGAGCCAGGTCGGGGTTGGGACACCTTGAACCTCATCATTTCGATCGGCGCGTTCATTCAGGCAATCGCGATTCTCGTGTTTGTAGCAAACCTTGTAATTTCTTATTTTAAAGGAGCCATAGCCGGTAACGACCCATGGGACGCATGGACACTGGAATGGTCCACCCCTTCGCCGCCCCCAGCCTATAACTTTGCGGCGGTTCCGACAGTCGCGAGCCGCCGCCCCTTGTGGGACCTGAAGCATCCGGAAGATCCCGATAGCCGTTATGAGTGAACGAATCATATGAGCGCAGTGACAACTTCATTTCCGAACACCGCCGCCGCGTGGGATCTACCATCCCGCGGGAAGGTGGCGATGGCCGGTCTCATCATCGCCGAATCGGCGATCTTCACGATATTCGTCGTTGCCTATCTCTTCTACCTGGGGAAGAGCGTCACGGGACCGACGCCCTCAGAAGTGCTGGAGACGCCGATCTTCTACACGATCTGCTTGTTGTCGAGCAGCCTGACCATTCACCTTGCGGCGAAGTCGTTGGAGCGGGACTACAGACGATTATTCCTCGGCTTCTGGCTGCTGACCATTGCGCTGGGGGGCTTGTTCCTGTACGGCACGGCCCAGGAATGGCACCGACTGATTTACGAACGCGGACTCACAATCTCGACCAACCTGTTTGGGACAACCTATTACTCACTCGTCGGGTTGCACGCCTTTCACGTCACAGCAGGTCTGATCATGCTTCTGATGGTCTCGACATTCGGATTTATCGGCCGTATGGGCGTGAGCCAATCAGGTCGCGTCGCGGTGCTCTCGATGTACTGGCATTTCGTCGATGCCGTATGGGTTGTGGTTTTCACGGTAGTTTACGTTCTTGGACGCTGAGGTGTACATGGCAACATTATCCACGACAGAGCAATTGAGGGAGAGTCCTCGTGCTCCGCGCGAAATTGAAGTGCCCGCGCCGACCGCGTGGCCGTTCATTTTGGCGCTTGGGGCGGCGCTGCTGTTCGCGGGTCTTGTGACCAGCACGTCCGTAAGCTGTCTTGGCGCCCTGCTGTCGGTGGCAGGCTCTGTCGGCTGGTTCCGTGAAGTCTTTCCGCACGAGCATGAAGAGGTTGTACCGGTCCTCCCCGAAGACATTCGCTTAGTGACTGCGCGGCGAGTTGTGGATCGGCTACCGATTCTGCCGGATCAAGTGCGCGCTTGGCTTCCGGTCCGCACGTATCCCATCTCGGCTGGTCTAAAAGGGGGATTGGCGGGCAGCATCGCAATGGCGGTATTGGCTTGTGCCTACGGAATACTGAAAGCCGGCAGCATCTGGTATCCCATCAACCTGCTGGCCGCAGTTGCTTACCGGGAATCCCTAAGACTCGTACCCGCGCAGCTGAATTCATTTCATGCCGATGCTTTCGCGATTGCCTTTGTTTTGCACGGCGTTGTGTCCATCTTTGTTGGATTGCTCTACGGTGCGATGCTGCCCATGTTCCCACGCCGTCCGATTGTGCTCGGAGGACTCATTGCCCCGGCGTTGTGGTCGGGGCTACTGTACACAATCCTGGGACTGCTGAATCCCTTGCTCGCGAGTCGCATTGATTGGACCTGGTTCATGGCTTCTCAAGTGGCTTTCGGCATCGTCGCTGGACTTGTGGTCGTGCGCCAAGCGAGCTTTCCTACCCGCGAGAATGTTTCGTTTGTCGTGCGGGCGGGAATCGAGGCTCCCGGAACGATTCCATCGCGAGAGAACGGGGAGAACCACCGATGAAGCTGAAGCCGATCAGAATTCTCTCTGCGCTCGCGGTCCTCAGTCTGGTGACGCTCGTTGCTTGCAGCATTCCGGATCGTGAACCACAAACCAATTCGGAACCAGTTGCCCCGAACCAGCTTTTGGACTTCGGCACTCTCTACGCACAGAACTGTGCGGGCTGCCACGGCGCGGAAGGTCGTGGAGGAGCGTCGATCGCACTCGCCAATCCCGTGTATCTGGCCATCGTCGATGAAACCACCATTCGCAACATTGTCGCGAACGGCGTCCGCGGAACATCGATGCCCGCCTTCGCGCAGCAGGCCGGGGGAATGCTGACCGAGCAGCAGATCGAGGTGATTACGAGTGGGATGGTTTCTCGCTGGGGGCGCAAACAAGTTCTCGATGGAACCAATCCCCCCTCATACGTGGCAAAAGCCGCCGGGAATGTCGATCACGGCCAACTCGTGTTTGGAACATACTGCGCATCCTGTCATGGTTCGGAAGGCGGGGGGACGCCCAGGGGAAGCGCCATGACGAATGATTCATTCCTGGCGCTGGTCAGTGATCAGGCACTGCGCACGATCGTGATCACCGGCAGGCCGGAATTGGGCGCACCCGACTGGCGCGGCAATGTTCCGGGACGTCCAATGACCGATCAGGAAATCACAGATGTAGTTGCCTGGCTGGCATCTCGGCGTGCGCAGAATCCGGGGCAGCCTTATTCCGCTTTGAACTACGCGCCACACTCGGAGAAATAAGATGTCAACTAACACTGTGACAGCCCCGCCCGCTGAAGCTGCCCTTTCACGACGCGGATTCTTCATGAAGCTGGGGATCCTGTTCAACGGATTCGCTGCGATCGTATTGGCTCTGCCGGTTGCGCGTTTTCTTTTTTCCTCCATCACTCATGGTCGCGGGAATGGGTATCTCTCTTGGGTGCCGCTAGGAAACGTCAGCAACTTTCCTGAAGGGGAGACGCGGATGGCTACTTTTCGCAATCCCTTGGTCATGCCAACCGATGGAAAGACTGTGGACACAGCGTGCTGGGTGCGCCGCATCGCAGGCGATCAGTTTCAGGTGTTTGCGATCAACTGTGCCCACCTCGGCTGCCCAGTCCGCTGGTTCCAGCAATCCGGTCTTTTTATGTGTCCATGTCACGGCGGAGCATACTACCGCGATGGCGCACGGGCGTCTGGACCACCAGAGCGTGGGCTTTTCGAATATACGTACAAAGTCGAAAATGGTGTCCTCACGATTGACGCCGGACAGCTGCCAACCCCCGGCGACCCGGTAGCAAGCCTCACCTCGGAGAAGCCACCATGCGCCTGATCACGAGAGTCGGAGAATGGTTCGACCACCGTCTGCAGCTGGCAGCGCCGATTCGCGAAGCGGCCGGCCATCCCGTGCCGCGCAACACGGCGAGCTGGTTCTACGTCTTTGGCAGCGCCGCGCTCACCGTCTTTCTTCTGCAGTTGGTCACAGGAATTCTCTTGGCTCTAATTTATGTGCCCTCGGCCGGCGAAGCCTGGAGCAGCCTGCAGGCCCTGAATCATCAGGTTGCCCTTGGCTGGTTCATCCGCGCCATGCACGGATGGGGCTCCAACTTCATGGTCGCCATCGTCCTGATTCATATGGTGCAGGTGTTTCTCTTTGGAGCTCACAAATATCCTCGCGAACTGACTTGGGTTGTCGGCGTATTCCTTCTCTTGATGACTCTTGGCATGGCATTTAGCGGTCAAGTCTTGCGCTTCGATGAGGACGCCTACTGGGGGCTGGGAATCGGAGCGTCGATTGCCAGCCGCGTTCCCATCATCGGTCCTTTTGCCGTGAAGCTAATGCTGGGCGGCCCGATCATCGCAGGCGCAACTCTTTCCCGGTTTTTTGCTTTGCACGTATTCGTGATTCCCGGACTGCTGATCGGATGCGTCTGCCTCCATGTCTTGATGGTGTTGAAGCTGGGCATCAACGAGTGGCCAATGCCGGGACGCATCGTACGACGAGCGACCTATGAGGCTGAGTATCACGCTTTGACCAAGCAGGATGGCGCGCCCTTCGTTCCGTACGCGATATGGAAGGATATGTTCTTTGCCGCTTTCATCCTTCTTGCAATCGCGGCATGCGCTTTCTATTTTGGTCCTTTTGGGCCCACAGGGCAGCCTGACCCGACAATCATCCAAACTGCGCCCAAGCCCGATTACTTTTTCCTGTGGCTCTATGCGTTACTTTCACTTCTTCCTCCGGCGCTGGAGACGCCGTTCCTGCTCATCTGCCCGCCTTTAGTAATTCTTGGCTTGATTCTTCTGCCATTTCTTTCGGGAGAAGGAGAAAAGAGCTGGAAGCGCCGGCCGATTGCGGTAATCACGGTGCTCGTGATCGCCATCACGCTCGGCACCTTTACTCGCATGGCCCAGTTCACGCCCTGGAGTCCGCACATGAACGCCTGGAGCGGCGATCCGGTACCCGACCGGTACATTCATGGCACGACTGCACTTGAGCGGCAGGGTGCGCTGGTGTTTCAGGTCAAGCAGTGCCGCAACTGCCACTCTCTTGGCAACACGGGTGGAGAAAGGGGGCCAACCCTGGACAGCGTTGCCGTGCGGCTGACCCAGGACCAACTTATTCGGCAAGTGATTCAAGGCGGCGGCAACATGCCAGCCTATGGGAACAACTTGAGTCCGGCAGAGACTACGGCGCTCGTAGCTTTCCTTGAAACCTTGCACCCTGCGAGCCAAGGGCCGGCTCGTGATGCGGCGCTTGACCTGGTACTCGGCAATGGTCAAGTCAAAACGTCCGGGACTCAACCATAGGCCGCCGATGATCTCACACCTTCATCACGGCGCGTCCGAATCATTCTGGGTCTCCGGTGCTTTGATTTTCGCCGCTTTTCTCTACTTGCGGGGATGGCTTGGTGTTCGCAGCCAGGACCACCGCAACTTTGAGGGTTGGCGCGCCGGTAGTTTTTTATCAGGTCTGTTGTTCATCTGGATTGCAATGGCTTCACCTCTGGCTACGCTCGATCATGAGACGCTGACGGCGCACATGGTTCAACACCTTCTTCTCATGACGCTTGCGCCTCCGTTGATCTTGCTGGGCATGCCTCGAAAGCCACTGGCGCATGGCTTGTTACAGCGATTCTCACAAGCGAGCGATCCTCCACTGCGATCAGAACCGATGCAGCAATTCGCCAGCGTGGTAACTCACCCTGCACTTTGCTGGCTGGCAGCGGCAGGCACGTTAGTTGCGTGGCATATTCCTTTGGTGTTTATGCTCGGCCTGCGATCGCAAAGGTGGCATGGGGCTGAGCAAGCATCCTTCCTTGCAGCCGGCCTGTTGTTCTGGTGGCCGGTAGTCCAGCCATTGCCGAACAGCTGGAAATGGCCAGAATCTTCCGTACTCTTGTATCTGTTTCTGGCTACCTTGCCGTGCGATATTCTTTCGGGATTTCTGGTCTTCTGCGATCGGGTGGTTTACCCGGTTTTCTTGTCTTCTCCCCGCTCCTTTGGCCTATCTGCTCTGGAAGACCAGCAATGCGCGGGTGCCTTGATGTGGACTTGCGTTACTTTTGTCTACTTATTCGCCGGGGCAGCCTGCACCGCGCGTTTACTCTCGCCCCATCGATCGGAAGAGCTTGCGCGATCGGAAGAACTCGCGATCCCGCAATTCGGCTCGCGACGCATCGCGGTACAGCACACGGATCCGCACAGGGTGGAGGCGGTCTGATATGTCACACCGGTCCACACTTGCCGAATTTTCTTCCACTGCGGTCGAAGAGCGCCATTTTGGGGGATCCACGCTGCTCTCAGACTACTGGGCACTCACAAAGCCAGAAGTCAACTTCCTGATCTTGATCGCAACTTTTGTAGGCTTTTATCTCGCTTCGGCGCGTGCTGGGCGGTTTTCATTCGCAGGGCTATTCAACACTTTGCTCGGAACGTTACTGGTAGCAAGTGGGACCGGGACCCTAAACCAATACCTCGAAAGAAAGTTCGACGCGCAAATGCGCCGAACCGCCCGACGTCCAGCCGCGGCCGGCCGTGTCAAACCGATATCAGTCCTCGTCTTCGGAGTTGTTTTGGCAGCGGTTGGCAGCATCTATCTCGCGACAGCTGTCAACCTGCTCGCGAGTGTGCTCGCAACTCTGACGTTGCTGACCTATCTGTTCGTTTACACGCCGCTGAAGCGAAAAACACCGATGTGCGTTCTCGTCGGAGCTTTTCCGGGTGCCATGCCGCCGCTCATTGGTTGGGCGGCAGCCTCCGGGCGATTGAATATCGAGGCGGGAATCCTGTACGCCATGCTCTTTCTGTGGCAGTTTCCACATTTCATGGCAATCGCATGGATGTACCGCGAAGACTACGACCGCGCAGGCTATTTGATTCTGCCGAAGGGCAAGGTGAGAGTTCCTTTCGTGATTTTGGAAACTCTATTGCCGCTCCTTGCTCTCGTCGCCATCAGCATCATGCAATTTCCGACACGGCACGCGGCGACTTTTCACTGGGCAGTGGCTCTTCTGGGAACAGGATTCATGTACTTCGGATGGGAATTCGTGTTCGAGCGTTCGAGAGTTGCTGCACGCCGACTGCTCACGGCCTCGATTGTCTATCTTCCACTGTTGTACGGACTAATCGCGACGTTATGCAATCGGGCCAGATGATTCAATGCCCAACCACTCCTGCAGACTTCGAGAGGTCGGATAGATCAGCTATGATGTTCGAGATGGAGAAGCCTCGCGCGGTTTCCTTCAAATGAACCGAACCGGCCTGTTGATCGCTCCTCCATCTTCATCCGATCCCTCAGAGACCTCCAAACGGCTCCTACCTTGGCTCGTTGCTGTCGCCTTTTTTATGGAGTCCCTCGATACAACGATTCTCAATACCGCCGTTCCCGCCATCTCTTTCGCGCTCGGCGTCGCTCCCCTAAGCATGAAGGCGGTGCTGGCGAGCTATACGCTCAGCCTGGCGGTCTTCATCCCGATCAGTGGTTGGATGGCGGACCGCTTCGGCACCCGTCGTGTATTCGCATCTGCGATTGGTCTATTCACCCTCGGGTCTTTTCTGTGCGGAATATCAAGCAACATCCACTTGCTGGTCGCTTGTCGGATCCTGCAAGGCGGCGGCGGCGCCATGATGGTGCCAGTGGGCCGGCTCACCCTGGTCCGAACATTTGCCAAGTCAGATCTTCTGCGCACCATGAGCTTTGTCTCAATACCCGCCCTAGTGGCGCCCATGCTCGGACCCATCGCCGGAGGTCTCATCGTCAGGTATCTTCACTGGCGCGTCATTTTCTTCCTTAATATTCCAATTGGACTCACGGGTTTGATCCTCGTTCAACTGCATTTGCCGGACTACCGCGAAGAGCGTACCCCTCCGCTCGATGTTGTCGGGCTCATCCTCTTCGGTTCCGGGGTCGCATTACTGTCCTATGTGCTGGAGATATTCGGCGAGCACACTCTGAGCGCCACGGAGATGGCAGGGCTGCTAGTGTTGTCCCTGGCCTTGCTTGCCGGATACGGAATCCACGGCAGCAGTCTTCCATTCCCTTTGCTGAAGCTCAGGCTCTTCAGCATTCGTACGTTCCGCGCCGCCGTGAGCGGCAGCTTCTTCACTCGTCTTGGAATAGGCGGAGTGCCATTTCTCCTGCCGCTCCTCTATCAGGTAGGCTTGGGCTTCACCCCGATCCAGTCCGGTCTGCTGGTCATGCCCCAAGCAATCGCCTCCATGAGCATGAAAGCAATGATGCCACGAATTCTCGGTCGTATCGGGTACCGTGGAGTCCTCATCTCCAACACGTTAATTCTCGGTGTCCTTCTGATGGTGTTTGCAACGATCGGTCTACGAACGCCTGTTTGGGCCATCGTGCTGGAGGCTTTCCTTTATGGAGCGTTAACGTCGCTGCAATACACGAGTATGAGCACGCTTGTATTCGCGGACACCGCTGAAGAGGACGCCAGCGGCGCCAGTTCCATCGCAAGCACCGCGCAGCAGATGTCAATCAGTTTCGGAGTAGCTGCTGCGGGTTTAGCTACGGCGTTTTTCATTCCCAGGGCTCACTCCAATCCCGCCGAAATGATTCACGGGATCCATAGCGCCCTCATCGCTCTCGGCATATTGACTGTCTTGTCGACGATTGTCTTCTGTGGTTTGAAGAGCGGCGATGGCGACGATGTGAGCCTGCATAAGGTTTTTCACCCGGGAGGATGACTCAGCTTATGGACATCCACCGAGTCAAACGCGTCTCGGCAGTTGCCACCTGAGACGGCACGGAACGTATTAGTGATTCACGTAGGTGGCGCCGCCCTGTTCAACGAACCGCCGGTGATAGAATTACGCCCGTAATATATTGTCATACATGTTTATCTTTGACGCTTCGACGTTGATCCTCGCCGCGAAGATGGAGAAGCTAGAGTTGTTCCTAGATAGTGTAGAGTTCGACGACGCCATTCCGCTGGAGGTTGAGAAGGAGTGCGCGGCAAAGAGATCGCTGGATGCGCTGATGATTCAAAAGGCGTTAGATGAGTCGAGAATTAGGGTCGTCGCTGTGAAGAACAAGAAGCTCGTTACAAAATTGGAGGGAGACTTTGGCCTCGGGAGGGGTGAAGCGGAAGCCATCGCGCTAGCTCTCGCGGAAAAAGCTCAGGTTTTGGGCATCGATGACAAGAATGGGATCAATGCGTGCAAGTTGCTTGGGATTGCTTTTACGACGGCGATAGGCATCTTGGTGCGAATGCGCGAGAAGCGGTTACTTACAATTGCTGAAGCTCTCGTGAAACTTGAGATCCTGGCGAAGCATGGGCGGTACAAACAATCCATTCTGCAAGACGCCAGTCGGAAATTGGAGACAGCGCCATGACAAAGACGATGAGCATCCGAATGGATCGTGAGAATTTCGAATTTTTGAACGAGTTCACAAAGGAACAGAGGAGCGACCTTTCCAAAGCAGTGCGGGATATGGTCACCCGGGGCAGAGTCTTACTTGCGGTGGAGAGGTACAAGAAAGGCGAAGCATCGCTTGGCAGAGCTGCTACGCTGGCCGGAGTTCCCGTGGGACAGATGATGACTGTCTTGACCGAGTTCGGAGTGGAGAGCAGGATCGAAGATGAGGATTATCTCCAAGGACTAGCTGCGCTCCGCAAGGCAGAACGATCGGCACAGCGACCACGCCGGAAGAAGCGATGGCGCTAGAGGAGGCGGGACTCGATTCGATCGTAGCGTCCGGTTTCGAAGGGGGTGGTCACCGCGGCTCCTTTCTCCCAACGATCACACCGGTAGGAGCGAGATAAGCGAGAATTGCCGCATCGAGTGCGGCTTTGGAAATCTCGACCCCGAACGGCTCTGTTGCGGACGAGGCCGGTCCCTTCGTCGGTCCCTTCGTCGGTCCGGCCCCCCGGGCATTAGGCCTTCACAAATTGAGCGTCCAGAGTGATGGTGATGTCGTCACCCACCAGAATTCCTCCGGTCTCGAGAGCTACGTTCCAGGTCAGGCCGAAGTCCTTGCGACTGATCTTGGTGCTCGCCGAGACCCCAATTCGGGTGTTCCCCCAGGGATCCTTGGCCGGCGGCGTTGGCCCTTCCACCGCAAACCGGACCTTGCGCGTCACCCCGCGGATGGTCAGGTCGCCTTCCACCGACAATTCTTCCTTACCCACGACTCTGATGTCCGTCGACTTGAAGTGCAAGGTGGGAAACTTTTCAACGTCGAAGAAATCGGGGCTCTTGAGATGTCCATCGCGCTGCTCGTCGCGGGTCTCGATGGAAGCAGCTTCAATCGTCGCCTCCACGCGGTCCTTCGCCGGGTCTGATTCATCCCGGATCAGCACTCCCGATACCCTGGAGAAGTGGCCTTTCACGTTGGCGATCATCATGTGCTTGACCTTGAACTCAGCCACGGTATGAGCCGGGTCGATGTTCCAGGTGGTGGTTGTGGTTTGCGGTTGAATGAGTGTCGCGGTGTTGCTCATGGTAATCATCCCCTTTCGTTTGTCTGAATTTCGGCTTGCAGATTCCGTTGCGCTTGTCTTAGATGTGTGAAAACGATATTCGTTGCAACGAAGATTTCCGAAAAAATTATTCGGCTTTTTCCCGGGCGGCAGCCAAAAGCTCCCCGAGAGCCCGCAGCCGTTCTCTCCCCAGGTGGCCCAATAGCTTGCGGTGCATCTGCTGGACCGGCTCGTCCAGCCGATTCACCAGCTTCAGGCCCTCTGCGGAGCTTCGTGCCAGGACCATGCGCCGGTCGCGGCTGTCGCGCGCGCGGGAAATTAGCCCGCGCTTTTCCATGCGGTCGAGGAGCCGGGTGACGTCGGGATCGCGCGTGATCATGCGGCCAGCAATTTCCCCGCAGGGAAGCCCTTGCGGCGCACCCCGCAGAATGCGTAGGACGTTGTATTGAGTAGACGAGAGATCCTCGGCCTTGAGTACCCCGAATGCACTCCGGGTTAGCATATCGACAGTGCGGAGCAAATCCAAGAATGCTGTCTCTTCAGGGCTGCCTACCTGCCGGACTTTACTGGATTGGGCCACACCTCAACGATAGATGTTGTAACGACTATTGTCAAGACACATGTTGCAGGCCTACACCTTCCCACGGAAAAATCGGCACGGTGGCATGATTGAGTAAGCTCTGCACGAAAAATCGCGGCGTTTGTCGACCGTGTCGTTATCCGACTTCGGAGGGCACGCTCGATTGCAGCAGCTACATCATCGCTCAATTCTTCCGCCCTCTGCATCGCTCCCCTGATTCTGACAATCTCCATCTCGCGTAACGCGATCTGTCCAGCCTCTTTGGTGACCTCACGCAGCGCCCAAGCTGCGCTCGTGGGTGGCCAGCATGCGCCGCCGAGAGATCGGCACGCACACTTTTTCCGCTGAGCATGCGCACAACCGAGACAGATCAGTCCTTTCGAACAGTGCTCTCCGGTGGGCAGCGCGCAGAGGTGCCGTGCCCATATCGCCCAGGTTGCAACTGGCCGCGAAGGCGGCCCATTCTTCGGTGGTTGGGCGCCCATATGTTTTGCATCAGGTGGTCGTTCTTCTCCACTACGTGGCTCCGGTTCTCCGCCAGGATCAGAAGCGTGTCGAAGTGTCGAAGAGCTTGGGAGGAAGAGAAAGAGGTACGCCGTCCTGAAACAGGAGGCGTTCGGTTCGATCCAGGAGAAATCGGCCGAATTCGAATAAGTGCGGTAACTGCTTGGGCATGGCGGCTTCAGATTTTTTTCAGAACGTTTTCAGGGTTTTCTAAAGACTCCGATCTGGTGGATCAGTCATGATCCCGACACTTCTGGGGGGTAGTCCATGAACGCAGAATTTACCACGATGGACGCAGCGGCGCAAAAAGGCAGCACCGCCAGTCCATCGATGAGTCCGTACGTTTCGATGAACATTCTGGCAACAGGAGTGATCTCCCGCACTTTCGCGGTTCCCTTTTACATCTGGTGCATGATCCTGGCCATAACGTCGGACATGATCGGGGGATACTGGGACGTGTCCTGGCACGAGTCTATTGGCCGGGATACGTTTTGGACTCCTGCCCACATGGCCATCCAGTTCTGTGGAGTTCTGGGAGGACTTACGTCAGCGTTTCTCATACTTTCAACGACTTTTGGACGCAGCCCGGGAGCGCGTCGAGAAAAGGCGTCAAGCGTGAGGATATGGGGCTTCCGGGGACCGCTCGGCGCCTTTATTGCTGCCTGGGGTGCATTCGCCATGATCATATCCGCCCCCTTCGACAATTGGTGGCATAACGCCTATGGTCTCGATGTCACCATTCTCAGTCCACCTCACGTGTTGCTGATGAGCGGATCAGTCGCCATCAACATTGGCGCCTTGATTCTGATTGGCTGTGCCATGAACCGTTCTCAGGGCCGCCTGCGGGCAACGCTCCGCGCGCTATTTCTTTACGTGGGCGGGATCATTGTCATGCATGCCTGCTTTCTGGTCAGCGAACACACGGGGAGTGAACTGTTGCACAGTGCTACTGCTTACCTGGTGATTTCATTGGCGGTCCCGCTTGTTTTCGTGGGTGTGGCACGGGCCTCGGAACAGTCTTGGGGACATACCGCCATTGCCGCAATTTACACGGCGGGCGTATTGGCGCAGCTCTGGATTCTTCCCCTCTTCCCAGCCCAGCCGAAGCTCGGTCCGGTCTATCAAAATGTGACCCACTTTATCCCGATGGCGTTTCCCTTGTTGTTGCTAGTACCCGCCCTGGCACTAGACCTGATGCGCAGAGTAACCATCTCATGGAGACCATGGTTGCAGGCAGCGTTGGCTGGCATCGTGTTCCTGGTAAGTTTCGTTTCTGTCCAGTGGCCGTTCGCCAGCTTCCTGATGTCTCCGCTGTCGCGAAATCGCATCTTCGGCACAAATTACTTCCCCTACGACGATCCTGCTTTCTTCATGTACGACCCTTACAAATTCCAAGCCATGGAGAGCACTCGGTTCCAGTTCTGGATCGTAATGATCGTGGCGACGGTAGTTGCAATTCTCACCATCCGCCTCGCATCGATCTGGGCAAATTGGTTGAAACAGGTTCAACGCTAATGGGTCTGTCATTGCCGTCGAGATCTTCGCGAGGGGAGGATCGTATGCGTATTTTCTCGCTTTTGATTGCGATCTTGTTCGTCGGGACCCCGGTACCCGCTAATGCCCACGTCGGCAGCCCGGACGTTTTCTACGAAGGCGACGCAGGGCCATATCATTTGTTCGTTACGGTACGCATGCCCCAGGTCATTCCTGGCTTGGCCCAAGTCGAGATTCGTAGCCAGTCGAACAAGGTCCGCGAAATTCAACTCACAATCCGCCGCGTCTCCGGATTCGGTTACAACCTGCACGCGACCCCGGACTTGGCGCAGCGCTCGGCGCAGGACCCTAATTTTTTTGTCAGCCGCCTCTGGGTGATGGAGACCTATGACTTGCAGGTGCGAATCGAGGTCGATGGTGCGCGGGGTAAAGCGGAACTTGGTGTGCCTATCCCCGCATTCCCGCAGACCACGTTGCGTATGCAGAGGTCCCTCGGCATGTTTTTGTTTTGCTGCATGCTCTTCCTCGCTACCGGTGTCGTCTCAGTTGTCGGTGCCTCGGTGCGGGAAGCCAAACTGCAACAGGGGGAAGCCCCCACAAGCAAGGATTTCCGACGGGCTCGAATCGCCATGTTTGCCGCGTCCAACCTAGTGCTTGTCGTAATCGGCCTCGGAGACGCCTGGTGGAGGGTAGACGCCAGCGATAGTCAAGCTCAGACCTGGTCTTCCAACTCCCCGCATGCGCTCGCGACCATGCAGCCGGACGGGCGCCTCGTTCTGCGAGTCCAAGGCCGGAGTGAATTCTGGGCAAAATTTGTCGACCCGGAAAAGTTTATTCCTGACCACGGCCACTTGATGCATCTGTTCCTAGTCAGGCTCCCCTACATGGATCGCATGTACCATCTTCATCCCGAGCGCATTGAAGGAGGCTCGTTCGCGGAAAATCTGCCTGCCATCCTCGCCGGCAAGTACCAGATTTTCGCAGACATCGTAGATGACGGTGGCGTGCCATGGACCGCGGTTGGGCAAATCGATCTGCCTAACGTAGCAGGCGCGCCGCTCTCGGGGGACGATGCTCAAGCCTCGGGAGGCCCTCTCACGCCAACGAAAGACGATGCTAGGTTGGCTCAGTTACCCGATGGTGGACGCATGATCTGGGAACGGGACTCCTCGCCGTTGAGAGCAAATGTTCCCATGTCTTTTCGCTTCCGGATCGAAGCTCGAAACGGTAAAGCAGCCCACGATCTCGAGCCGTATATGGGAATGGCAGGGCACGCAGCATTTGTACGTTCGGATTCGTCGGTCTTCGCCCATGTTCATCCAGCAGGTTCGGTCTCGATGGCCGCGTTGGAGATGGCTCAGGCGAGTATTCTGTCCGCCACCCCGGGAGCAAACAATT
>Ga0210406_10000910_pt1 | contig 38472 bp, 32 predicted proteins | sample IncBWC30MmetaG_FD_155454 | JGI IMG/M metagenome (GOLD analysis project Ga0210406, IMG submission 155454) | Forest soil microbial communities from Barre Woods Harvard Forest LTER site, Petersham, Massachusetts, United States - Inc-BW-C-30-M | ecosystem: Environmental > Terrestrial > Soil >... | reverse complement strand
AAGTTGAACGCTTCTGGGCCGAGAATACGCGTCATTGAAGATTGCTTAAATGGTCGACGAACAGCCTGGGACGACCCATTCAAACGAGGTCGGAACGGGCTTGAGGGCCTCGAACAACGCATCGAGATCAATTCGCCATTGTCGCTCGTCATTCTCATGCTGGGAACAAACGATTTTCAATTCTGCCATCCTTACAATGACGCTTGGTCGGCGGCCCAAGGCATAACTGCGCTTATCCATGAGATCCGGAAGTCGCCCATCGAGCCAGGGATGCCGGTGCCACCAGTTCTGGTAATTTGCCCACCGCAGATCCGATCTCCACGCGGAAATATTGCGCCGAAATTCCGCGACGCCGAGCAGAGATGCGCTGGACTAGCAGAGGCCTATATGCAGGTTGCCTCAGGTCTTGGATGTCATTTCTTTGACGCAGCAACCGTTACGACTAGCAGCGGAGTTGATGGCGTGCATCTCGATCGCGATCAGCACTCGAAACTCGGAAATGCACTAGCTGAAGTGGTGCGATTGATCCTTACACCTGCGAGCAACCGCGGTTGAGATGCGGACGCTCGGTGCCAAGGCCGATGACCGCCACCATTCGGTGCCCGACTGACGGGCAAGCGTGACCGTATCGCCGCGGGGCCTCGGAGACTAGCCTTTGCCAGGCATGCGGCATAGGGCTGGCAACGCATTCTAATGAGCACTGCGATGCTAAATACTTTGTGACTTCGGTCTACGGCAGCTTGCCAGCAACTTCCGTGATTCCGACAGGGGTTGAAGCCTGTCGCCTCAGCTCCAGCAAGAGCATTCTGCTGTCGGAATAATAGCTTTGTCCCGTGGCAGTTTCCGCACGGAACACCGGATCAGCACGGTTCATGTACGTCTGGCGAACAAGTTGTCTGGTGACCGCCAGATTCGCGGCGATAAAATCGCGCTCCTCATCCACATTCGGGTCAATTCGGTGAAGAAGCCGGAATCTACGCTTCACAAGTTGAATTCCAACATCGTGCGTTGCAGCAGCCACCCAGAGCGGGATGCCGTCTTCTGACCCGCCTGTTTTCCAGATTCGCAGATGATGTCGCCGCGCCACGATAGACTTTGGCTCAGGCAAGGCATAGGAGAAGTCTGGCGCTCGGCCAAAAACGTAAAGCCTCCCCATCGGCAATTTTGTGTAGTGTTTGCGCTGCCACAAGAGGTGCCAAATGATTCGAGGTTTGGATTTTTCGACTTTCAGCCACCCGGCTTGAGCGAACGCCTCCTGCAAGTCATCCTCCTTGGCCGCGAAGATCAAGTTCAACATGTCTCCTTCGCGTCCCTCGCCATTCAAAGAGCGAGGCGGCAACAGTTGGACCATGTCGGCGAGTTCTGATCTGGTTGCCCGCGTCACCGGCAAATCTGATGTGGCTAACCAAGAATCGTTCTTCGTGTACGCAGTCACCTCCGTGCCTTTCAACACGGTTCTATCTCGTCCACTCAAGATCAGAAAGAGCGGTACGGCGGGCGGATAAATCGCTCCCGTGATGGCCATCGCGACGCCCATCCGAATAGTGTGCGGATTTCCCTTAAATTCCCGCCGCCCAACCAAGTCCACATTTCCGCCGTTAGTGAGCTCCACCGAATCAAGCTCGATGGTCACTTTGCCGCCGATTCCAAGGGGGCGCTTTTTTCTTACTCCGATGACCGAACCCGCAGCCTCGGTTCCTGCGCTAATTAATGTGAAACCCCCGACTGCGACCTCGCTGACGACGACAAAGTTGAGACGATCACCTTTGCGCACTTGTGCTGAGGAGATCGTCTGGGCGAATTGCAATTTCACGGGTGTGTTGTGTTCGAGGAGAAGTCCAGTCGGAATGGTAGGTGATGCTTGGCCAAAAAGCCCATCAGACATTAATAGGAGAAGCGTGGAGATCGGAAAGACAAGGTGTGTCGCGCGGGACATCAGCTACCGCCTTTCTCCCTGAGGCCATACCCGCGCCTCGCAGATCCTTGAAGCAAAGCGTTGGGTCGTGAACCTACTCAGAGTAGATCGCAACTCAGGGTGGAAACTGTTCACAACCGCACAGGGGGGCGATTTCACGTGCCAAAATACTCGCGATTCCCTCCGTCTGTTGGTGTTGAAATCGCTCGAATCAAACTCACCGTTCGACGACGAAGGCGGATTCTTCGCAGCGACAAGGAGCATGACGAGCGACTAGTTCCAGGAGCTCAGGTTTGGCATCTTCGGCGACGCCGTTATCGGAGATTTCGAGTTCTTACAGCGGTACTGGTCCGGTGTGCGCCGGGCATGTCCGTCATAAGTGGGGAAGTCATCGGTTTTGTGGGATCGACGGGAAATGCAGATGTGCGCACGCGACACTTGTAGTTTGCGATTTTAGAGCTGGGGGCTGGAAAGGCTGTGGTGGAAGGGGGCAGCCGTTGCCCCCGCGACCGAAACGGCTTGTTCCCAAAGACGCATTTTCCATTTTCTTTGCTTACCGTGATTTATCGCGCTATTTTTAAACTCCAGATTGAGCATCCCCCCGGTTCCGAATTGTCGTCGCCACAGGTGAGCTTTTCGGTCTGGCGCAACCCAGCCTGACGAAGACAAGGACGTGGGCCAAACACTCTTGTCGAATGGACCCGATCAAGCGGTCCGCGTAGGCGTCTCGCCATGGTGATCGAGGCGCAGTCAGGACTTCCCGAATACTCATCCATTTCGCCGTCTCAAGTTTTGTCTAGTACAACCTAAGATTTTGCCGCCGCGCTCCGGTGATGCTACCTTGCTTGCAACCAAAAGCACCGCGATCGCTCCTCGGAGGTTGAAGTTAGAGAAAATGCGGAAGAAGAAACCTCCAATACTCCAATACGTCTGCCTCGCGCTTCTCTTCGCGCTTGCTTCGGCGTATCAGATTCGCTCGGCTATGTATGCTTTCCCGAATTATTTCCATCTCAAGGTCGCTGCATATCCGTTCGTGCCGGAGTACGTGAATGGCCGCCCCGAACTTCAGTTCGTCACGAAGTCCGCCTGGCAGGCCGGCGCGCAAAACAACGACATGCTACTCGCGGTGAATGGCCGCCGGTTGACCGGGCTCGCTGTGTTCGGGGAAGCGATCCGCACCACAAGACCCGGGGAAACCCTCACCGTTCAGGTCCTGCGGCCCGGTGAAACAGCTCCTCGCTCGGCCAGTATTCAACTTGAGCAAGCCACCGCTCCTCCTATCAGTTTTCCTGCCGCTTCTATTTTGGCATTGAAGCTTGTCGTGCCCACGTTTTGCATCCTGCTAGGATTCTGGGTCACGGCTGTGCGTCCACGGGATCCTTCTGCTTGGTGCCTTTTCCTGATCATGCTGTTTTTCTCTGTGTTTTACAGCTCGGGAGTCGAGAGTTGGGGGCCCTTCGGCCGCGATGTCGCGGAAGCGTATCGCGTCGCCGTCGGCAACGCCTGGCCCATTTTCATGCTGTTTTTCGGCGTGTATTTCCCCGAGCCTTTCCCCGAGAAGGATCCAGCCTGGTGGAGGTGGTCCAAGCGCATCGTCATCACCCTCTTGACTGTCTCGTGCGTAATGAGTGTTATCGTGCGGCTCGGTCAATTTGAGAACTTCGCATCCGTGGCTTCCTTATCCGCGGCTCTGGATCGCCTGAGCACGGCTGACTTCCTGCTTAAGTTTGCGGCTATCGGTTCTTTCTTTGCCTGCATTTCCGTCAAGATGCGTCAGGCGGTCACGCCCGATGCGAAACGGCGCCTTGGTTTGCTTTATACCGGCTGTAGCATCGCCATGGGCCCTGCGAGCATTCTCTTTGTTACGCAGAGCATCAAGGGCGGCGAGCTCGAGCAGATCTTTCCGGAATGGTTTGTGCTATCCGCGCTATCCCTGATGCTTCTCTTTCCCATCACGCTGGCATACGTCATCGTGGTACATCGCGCGATGGATGTGCGCGTCGTCATTCGCCAGGGCTTGCGATATGCTCTCGCGACCGGCGGAATCCGCGTCTTGCAAATCATTCTGACGGCCGCCGTCCTCATTACTGGTGTTACTTTCGCCCGCAGCCACAATCTCAGTCCCGCCAGGGAAATGACCACCATCGCGCTCCTGATTCTGGCCGTTCTCTGGCTCCGCAAAGGCGCCGATCGCTTGCGAAAATGGACCGACCGCCGCTTCTTCCGCGATGCCTACAATGCCGAGCAAATCCTGGAAGCCCTCAGCGATGAGGTACGCTCCATGGTCGAGAAACGCCCGCTACTCGAGAGAGTCGCGACAAAAATCGCTGAATCACTCCACATTCCTCGCGTTGCAGTCCTGCTTGAAGAGGGTGGCTTCTACCGGCCGGCGTTCACGCTTGGATTTCCCGCTGCTTTTGCTGCCGCTTTGCCCGATTCCGGCACTACGGTTCAACGCTTCAAGCGAGAAGCCGGCCCCGAGCGCGTATATTTCGACGACGAAAAGTCTTGGGTTAACGACTCGGCCCTGCCCGAGGACGAACGCCGCAATCTTGCATCTCTTCAGCCGCAACTTTTGCTGCCTCTCATGGCGAAACAAAATCTCCTCGGCATCATCAGCCTCGGCGAAAAGCGCTCCGAAGCTCCGTACTCCAGTACGGACGTCCGCCTCCTCAAATCCGTCGCCTCACAAACGGCTCTGGCTCTCTCGAACGCCGAGCTGACTTCGGCCATCGCCGTCGAAGTCAGTCGCCGCGAAAAGTTAAACCGTGAAATCGAAATCGCACGCGAAGTGCAGGAGCGCCTTTTCCCCCAACACTTGCCAGAAATCGCCGGACTCGATTATTTCGGCCGCTGCCGCACCGCGCTTGGCGTCGGCGGCGACTACTACGATTTTCTCGCCCTCCCCGACGGCAAACTCGGCGTCGCTCTCGGCGACGTCTCCGGCAAAGGCATCGCCGCCGCCCTCACCATGGCCAGCCTCCAGGCTTCCCTCCGCGCTGATGCCATGCGCGCCGGCAACGACATCGCCGGCCTAATCACTCGCGTCAACTCCATGCTCTATGACGCTTCGACCGAAGACCGCTACGCCACGCTATTTTACGCGCAATACGACCCGGCCACCCATCGCCTAAGCTATGTGAACGCCGGCCATTGCCCGCCGATGTTGGTCCGCAGCGGCGCAAACAATGACTCAAAAAATGGCGCAAAAAATAGCAACGTCGATCGTCTCGATAAAGCTGGCGGAACTGTAGTGGGCCTACTACCGGAATGCGCGTACGAACAAGCCGAAGTCTGCCTGACCCCGGGCGATCTTCTCGTGATCTACACCGACGGCTTCAGCGAAGCCATGAATCCCGATCTCGAAGAATGGGGCGAAAATCGTCTAATTCTCGCCATCGCCGCCTGCAACGGTCTCGCCGCAAAGGACTCCATCACCAGAATCATGCAAGCCGCAGACGCCTTCGCCTCCGGCGCTCCCCAAAGCGACGACATGACCCTCGTCATCCTCCGCGCCGTTTAGGCTCGCTCGTTCCGCCAACTCCTTTCCGCCGCTCTACCGACTCAAGGTAGCCGCTCAATTTCGAGGTAAGGCGTTTACTTCTTGGGTGGCAGCAACGATGCCGCGGGAGAAAGGATTACCGCGTCTCACCGGAAGGCGGTAAGTTCGAAGTGTTGACCAAACGTCCGGGGTTATTGGCCGCTGCAATCCCCTGATGGACAAACTCTTTATTTTGCCGAGAACAGCGGACGGCCTGTCGCCGCTATCCTTCGTGGCGAGCTGGTACATCGTTCAGGGCGGTGTTTATTACGCGGGCTTTAACTTCTCTTCGACGTACAGCGAGAGCTCAATCATGCGCTCGGCCAATTGTTCGGCCGGCAGCCCGGCAAAGTTCCTGAGCACCAACTCCTTTACATAGAGCCGCACGAGATAGCGCAGCTGGAGCGCGCGACTGCGCGTCGCGAAAACAAAATCGCGATGCCCGTTATTCACCACGATCAGGTTGCGGTCAGCATCGAATCGCGAGCGCCACAGTTCCCCGCCGGCCCGTTCAAAAGTGTATCCCGGTAAGCCACGGGCATTGACGACCGCAGGCCCCATCGCCACATCAAGGCTGTCGACGACCGTGATCAACGCCTCGCCACTGCAGAGCATATCGTGCTGTGAGACGGCGACTGACAATCGCACGAGAACGGGAGTCGATGGAGCCTCGAAGCTCACTTCTTGACTGGAGGTGGACGAGAGCGTGCCGCCCCCTTCGGCGATCTCCCAGGCGAACATCAAGTCCTGCTCGACCCGCCGGCGCGAGCGATCGCGGGGCAGCGCGCGAAAGCGCCGGCTCTGGTTCACTCGCAAGGTGCTTGCCGCTGGTGAAATCATGACAGTGTACAAAGGCCCGGCATAGTCGAAGAATTGGCGCTGGGCGGATTCGCCTCCGCTCGGTTCCGGAACGCCCGACAGGACCGCATATTCATCCGCGCCGAAGGCCTCTGCGGCTCGCTCCGCTGGCTCGCCGGCACCAGCCGCTTGCGGCGGACGTAACTGTATGTCAAACCAGTTATATTCCTCACGTGGCAATACCAGCATGGCTTCGCGAAAGGCACGCTGGATGGCACGCAAGGACTGCTGGTTGGCCTGTTCTTCTTCGGCGCGGCGCTGCGCGTCGATGAGACCGTTGAGGTGTCCTTCGAGTGGCACGAGTGCTTCCGCGAAAGCCCCATAGCGTTCATCGTGGACGATCCCGGAACGCGTGCCGGGTGTGAGGTTAAGATAGGGAACGTCGATCAGGCCTTGCAGGTATCGAGAGCTCCACGGCGGGCGCTCCAGACCTGGCAAGGTAGCAATATCCCCGATCACCCGCGTGCCACCTCGGGTAAGGGCGACCCTGCTGTCCTCGGCCGGTTCCGTGAGATAGAGTTCGGCATACGCCTCGCCGAATGGCGAGCGCACTGTCGGTAGTTGGTGCAGCAAGCGGCCTTCGAACTGGCGCGGCTCAACTTGATACTGCTTGCGCGCAAGTTTATCAATCACCGTTACGCGAACCTGAGTATTACGAATCCGATCGCGCAGCTCCGAGGCCAGATACCACTGGATCTTTTCGCCGCTTAAGCTGCGGATGCCCTCGAGCAAAGGACTAATCTTGAGTTCGGTGCCTTGCTCGGCAAAGAGTGCGCGTCGAAGGTTCACGACGTAGCGCGGATCCCCTTTCTTCATAACCATCCGATAGACCCGCTGATCGGCGCCACTAGAGGTCATCGCGAGCGTGTCTCCCACGGTCCAGAAGCTCAAAAGACCGATGCCAAATTCCCCCTGTAAACTGCCTCCGGCGCCGTCTGCCTTCAGGCGTCGTTTGACCGAGTCGCAGATATGAGTCGCGACGTACTTGAAGTCGGGCAGCCCGTTCGGATCGCGCGGGACGCCGTCGCCATCGTCTTTGACCGTCAGATAGTGCTCGCCGTGCTCGCGGCCGCGAATGATGGTAATGGTCTTGGCGTGTGCATCGATGCTGTTTTCGACCAATTCCGCGATGGCCTTAAGCGGATTACCTTGCGACAGCGCGATAATGCGGATAGCATTCCAGTCATCGCCGATCCGCAATTTACCGCCCTCTGATTCCTTCGATTTGCCTATGCTCCTCTTTGCCACAGTGGGTCTCCACAAATTGACTGCAAGGCTAGGACGACCGGTCCCAGTCTGCCGACGGCCAACCACTATATCGAGGCCCTTAGCTGCAGGACAAGGTTGCATCGAGGGTTAGCCCCAAGGCTGGTTTCATGTCCAGTATTCAAGCATTGTCTGAACTTATCCATTCGGGGCCTGCCTGGTTCTGAAATGAAGTGAGGAACCGTCAAGATCAGCGTTGAAAGCGGGTATCCCGCGACGTCCGCGGCATTCAGTGTCCAGCGCTTGATTAGCCGAAAAAGCCCAGGAAAAGCAGATAATCAGATTTATGAAGAAAACGAGCATAACCGTCACGGAAGCTTCGCGCAATTTTGCGGACTGCGTTAACCGCGCGCACTATCAAAACGTTACGTTTGTGCTTCTGAAGAACGGCGAGCCGGTCGCGCGAGGTGTACCGGACAACGAAAAAGTTTGTGTTGGCCGCGATTTGGCCGAAGCCCCTGGCTAAAACCGATTTGCCACAGAACGAGGCCAGAGCATGGCAACTTGATCTGGAAGCTGCCCGCAAGAGCCTCAAGGTGCCGGCCGACAAATGGCGATAATCCTGGACGCGGACCTGGTCATTCGAGGCGAGAAGGATACTTTTGACCTGAAGAGTTGGGTGGCGTCCCGTCCCAATGATCGATTTGAAATCGCTGCCATTACCTTTCCCGAGCGATGGCGGGGAGTGGAACGAGCGACCCGGACACATAAGGTCACGCGGCAGCAGTCTGGAACCATGCGAGGAACCAGGCTGCGATAGAAAATTTGATTGTCGATCAGTTTACAAGTGCGATTGGTTGGGCATATGTGCGAATCACGGTTGTTGTTGGAAATGGTTCGGTCTTCCAGAAGAGTTCTGAGAACTCCTTCGCCACCAAATACGGGATCGCCGCTTTGCAGCTCTTGCGTACCCTCACTGGTCGCGGCCGCGATCGTCCTCGTCAAGGTCGAGATACACGTAACGGATCTCCAGGATGCATTCCTTGGTTCGCGGACAACTGTTGTGTAGAGGCGGGTTCATCCCGAGAAAAATTATGTGGAATTGGAAGGGGTTTTTTATTGGTCTGGAGTTGGAACGTCATGGGCCAAGCCTCCTAAGAGCTGATTGATTTCTTCTGAAGCCAGTTGGTCTGGTTGAGTTGCCGAAGCGAGTTCAACGATCTGCACCACGAGGTTTGAGGAGAGGGCTGTCGTAGCCGCAGTGGTGGCGGCCTTCCCTGCTTCATCGGCGTCAAGCATAAGGATGACTTGATCGAAGTAGGTTCCGATCAGGTCGGCTTGTCGCTTGGACAGCTTCGAGCCCATAAGGGCGGCCACGTTGTGATGGCCGGCCTGATGGATTTGGAAGGTGTCGAAGAAGCCTTCCACGAGAATGAGGGTGCGGTCGCCCTTCCGGATGGCTCGATGGAGATTGAACAGAAGGTGAGATTTGCGAAAGCCTGCGGGAAGGCGGTATTTGGGTTCCGTCTGGTCGATTGCGCGACCCGAGTAGGCGACGAGTTCGCCGTGTTCGTTGTGAATTGGAATCACAACTCGCCCGTGAAGGAAACCGTTCCCGTCGTAGTAGCCAACGCCGAAGTAGCGGGCCGTATGCTCGCTTAGTCCACGCGATGCAACGTAGGGATGCTGGTGATCGATGTTGCGCAGGATGAAGGATAGAGGCCGATTTTCTGGCGTGTAGGGGACCGGCTCCTCGTTCCTCGATATGGCGCGAGGACTCTGATTTTCTGCGAGCGAACGTTGCAAGTGCAGAGCAGCCCCCCGGATCGAACAGCGTTCCATTTCGGCGACGAAATCGAAGACGTTTCCGCCGACGCGGCCCGAGCGAGCCGCGATGCAGGAAGCGGACTGGCAGGACCAGACGTTCCGAGTGAAGCTGACGGAGAAGCTGTCATTGCTGTTGGCGGAAGAATGTGTAGGAAGAGGGCATTTTCCACGGAACTCGTCCGCGCCAACTCGCCGAAGACGAACGTCGTAATGCGAAACGACAGTCTCCATGCAGACCTTCCCTTTGATGCTTTTGAAGTCGACCCATTCCGCTCGCATCATTTCCTCTTATCGGTCGTCGGTTCGATCTGAACGAGTCCGCTTTGAAGCTGGCGAGGAGTAGGACCTGCTGGAGTCGGGACGTCGCTAAGCTGTGCCAAGAGTTTTTCGAAAGAATGCACGCCATCTTTGCCGGCGTTTGCCTCCGCTTCAGTTAAAGGGATGTCTTGCTGAAGGCGAAGCAGGTTTTCCTTGCCCTCAAGGCTCCCAGCGTGGTTCGTAACACGGCATGCGCCCCTCCTTTTGAGTCTCTTGCCCCACGACACGGTGGAACCCGTAGCGAACCAACTGGCGGCAAAAGGAAGAAGAAACGCCAGTTCAATTCCACGTAACATACATGTCGGCTCCGCTTTCGTTTCGCTCTCTGAGCCAGTCCTGAAAAGGAGGGCTGGCGACGGCTTCTGCGGCAAGAATCCGCTGCATGGTGTGGCCCCGAGGGCGGTTGCGGACGAGCAACGCGACTCGGTCTTCGGGCCGGTGAAGCGCGAGGACGTATTCCGAAGCGGAAAAAAGTCGAGGCGTGAATGGATTCGTTTGCATCACGCGTGTTCTCGCGGCGCGACATAAATCGCGGAAAAGTCGAACAGATCGGCATCGGGATCGTAGCTGTTGATTTCAAGCACTTCGGAAATAAAGCGGCGACCGGGACGTCGTTCGATCTGAATGACCACGTTGAGGGAGTCGCCGATATTGGTTTTAATCGCTCTATAGGGGAGCTCCACGCCGCTTTGCAGGACACAACTGGCAAAGCGAGACAATCCCTGTTTGGCGGAGCTGGCATGGATTGTCGAAATACTTCCGGAATGGCCGGTATTGAGAAGTTGCAAAAGGTCGAAGGCTTCGGGGCCGCGGACTTCACCGACCAGAATCCGATCTGGGCGATGGCGCAGAGACGCTTTGAGCAGATCGCGGATCGAAACGGCGGCAACGCCATTCTGTTCTCGGCGCGCCTCAAACCGAACGAGATTAGCGTGTGCCAATTGGATCTCGGCGGTGTCTTCGATGAGCAGAAGCCGTTCATCCGGCGGAATGAATTTTCCGAGTGCGCTCAACAGCGTGGTTTTTCCCGAGCTTGTTCCACCCGACAACAAAAGATTGTGGCGTTGCAGGACGTAGTCCTCCAAGCGGTTGGCGAGAGTACGGTCGAGCGTGCCGCTACGGATCAAATCCTCCATTTCGAAATGGCGCGAATTGAATTTGCGAATGGTCAGTGTCACGCCGTTTAGACTGCACGGCGGGATGACGGCGGCGACACGGCTCCCGTCCGGAAGCCGCGAATCGAGAATCGGTCTCGATTCCGAGATATCGTCGCCCAAGCGCCGCGCGATATTCTTCACGGCGACACTGAGAGCCCGTTCCCCGAGAGAAATGCCAGGTACCTGCTCGACAAAACCGTTGCGCTCAATGAACACATGATCGGAGCCATTCACCATCACCTCGCTTACAGAATCGTCGAGGATGAGGTGTTTGATGGAAGGCAGGAAGGGAAGTATGGTTTCAAAACCGTGCATCAGAGTTCTCCGTCTTCGAGCTGCCGGAAATAGGACTTGTTGGGGTCGTTGTAGTAGGGCTTGAGGTAGCAAAACGACGGCGGAATGGGATTGAGGCCGTCATATGCGATCGTGACGGACTGCGCGTTGCGGAGTTCGGCGAAGGTCTTCGTGTCAAAGCGAAAATCCTTCTGGGTGTTGTAGCTTTTCGAAGCCGTGATGTTGGCGCGATGCGACAGTGCGTTTCCGGTGAGTAAGCTTACCCGGGCATCGTGCCCGCTCTCGGACAGGTTGTAGCTGACCTTCAGAGTATCTTCGCGCCCGCACAATTCGCTGGCTGTTCTTGCGGAAAAATCGTCGGAGAGGGTGAGGAAGATTTTCGTGCGGAACGTCTGAAGCAGGGTCCGCCAACTATCGCCCGGAAGCGCGGAACGAAGCGAACTGATGCTTTGTGTCGCGACGATCGGAATGCACTTCGGCTGTCTGGAGAGACTGAAGAACTTTTCATCCCCTGTCGGATCGCTTTCGCCCACGGTTGCGAAGTGCTGATATTCGTCACAGAGAAACAGAACCTGGCGAAAATATGTTTCGGGTTGGGCCTCCATTCGCGGCACGCGGTTGAGCACGGCGCGTTCGAAGTCGAGTTTCATCATCACCCCAATGGCCTTCGCCAGTCCGGGATTCATGCCGATCGGAAAATTCAGTCCGCAGACCCGGCCTTGCTCCATAAGCCAGGAAAAGGAAGGCAGCGGTTTGCCGAGAGTGCTGTTGGCGTCGGCTCGTTGCTGATAGCACTCCTTCGGCGGGCAGAAAATCCTCTTCACATTTGGATTGTCGTCGAACAAGGAGAGAAAGACGGAAATGCCTTCGACAATGGAGGTGCGGAGCTTCGGCTCGATGCGTTTCCAATCCTCGTTGAACCAGCGCTTTACGGCTTCAAGCTGCGCGACTTTGACGGGATCGGCGAGAGCGGGGTCGAGAATGCAGCGGAGTTCGAACGAAACGCCTCTGGTCCGAAGGAGTTCGCGCAGTTCGGGCGTAGCTTTTGCGACGTAGCGGTCTTCACTCTGCAAGTGCCGGAAGCCAAGTCCGGCAAGGTCCGCCACGCGCTTGGAAAATACCCCCACGGTGACCGCCACATAATGCCGGCCCATGACGATCTGCCCGGCTTCCTCGATCCTCTGTTCGAGAAGCGGCGGCGAGATCGCACACTCATACACGTTGAAGAGCGTGACGTAGTCGTAAGCGACCTTGTGCAGCAAGATGATGAACTTCACGAGATTGGTGTAGGCCTGCTGCCAAAACGGTTCTCTGCCGCGTCCGAAGAGATTGTTTAATAAGGATGCGATATTGAACGCGAGGGCATAGGCGTCAAGGTCGTTGTGAAGCGGGTTGTAGCGATATTCGGATTCGAGAGAGATTTCGATGTAGTCGTCGCCGCGGTCGTGACGGTCCAATATCTGCTTTACCTTGCGGCAAAAATCCCCTTTGACCTCGAGAATGATTCCGCCAATGCGCTGCCGGGGATCGTTCGCTTTGTACGCGAGAATTTGCTCGGCATATGGGTACATGCAACTCGATGATTTTCCACTGCCCACGGCACCGATAATCGCGATCCCGGTAAACAGCCCGCGCTCGGGGATTTCGAGCCAGCGGGGAGTTTCAGACGGTCCGAGCCTGCGAGGGTCATGTATCTCGCCGACAACCACGAACAAGTTGTTGCGGCGGCCGGGTTCGGGATACGGAGGAAGGTGTCCGGCAACAATGCGCGGACGGAACTTCAGGGTGCCGACATACAGCGCCGAAAGAATGCCGAGTGACGCAATATAAGGCGTCGTGAAAAGACAAACATTATATGTGTAGCGGAAGCTGAGAAAGACGTGCGGCGCGCGCATGGCGATGACGCGCAGAAAGACCTGATCTTCGGGGAAAGGCAGGACATAGAAAAGGATCGCTCCGGCTATCATGGACAGCATCGCGGCGACAAAGTGCCGCGATGCGAGAATCCTGCGCAGCATCATTTGGTTTCCCTTTCCACCGGTGCGCTTGCCGTTTCTCCGGCGCGTGTTCGGCGCGAGTCGCGCCATTGGCGATAGTCCTGGTCGCGCCAGAGGGTTTTCTTAAGCACGGCATTGACGACGTGATCCGGGTCGCTCTCAATGAATTGCGCGTAGTCATCGAGGAGAGCGCTGACGGGTTCTTCTATGCGTACTTCGCGCGTGATGATGGCCGGGGCTTTCTTAACGATCGACATGGTTGTCTCCTTTGGGTTTGTGGTTACTTTTCGCAGCGGTGGGAAACTACCGGCACAGGACGGGAGCGACTCCAGAAACTCTTTGGGCGCCTCGCAGCGCAAAAAGTAGGGCGCTCCCGCCCGTTTTTGTAGTTTTCCCGCCGCTGCTCCTAAATTTCGGCCCGCGCATCTCCGTTTCCGACCGGGAGCTGCACTGACCCGCGCTCGCGAACGCCAATGGCAGGAAGAATTTGCGTTTCGAAATGAGTGGCGTGAGGCTCGTCGCTACCGGGAAGATCTTGGCGGATTTTGGCATCCGACAACCGCCCGATCTTCCAGGCGCGATAAGAGTGCTCGAAGCGCGCTCCGCCGAAACGCTCCTTCGCGAGATTGCGGAAAATCAGATCGTCTTCGGTGACCGAGGCGTATTGGCCCTGCTCCCACGCCTTGCGGATCGCGAAGTAGCGGAGCAGGCCCTCGGCAGGATTCGATTCGAGCGGAATGGTGACGACATCGCGGAACAATTCCGCAGCTTTCGCAAAGTACGCATCGCAGCGCGCTAGGAACAAGAAATGGAATTCCGGGAGCTCACGGAAAAGCGGCAGGTGGCACCGCAAATGATGAATGAATCCAGTGAGACTTGTTTCGGCTCCCTGGATATAGGTAAAGGTCACCACGCGCGGCGCTGACACGTCGGCGGGGAAAAACATCGGATAGCGGTCCACGAAATAACGGACGGTGGGCTTCGCCGTGTAGCGGCCGCCGTAGGTTTTCGAAGGCAGATCGGTCGAGGGAATGTTCCGTTCCGAGCAAAAATACGCGACCTTATCCGGTTCTGTTTCCAGATACCGGTTGTCGAGATTTCCCAATACAAAATCCAGCATGGCGATCCGCCTCGAGACGTATTCGAATTCGTGCTCGCTCCGGTTGTGGGGGCATTCGCGACCGATCTGCCTGTACAGTTTTCGAGAGAATAGATGATAGACCGTGCCGCCTTGCGCGTAGCGGTAGGTCCGCGCAAGCCGGGAGACTTGGAGTTTGTTCCAGAACGAGGTAGTGCGCTTGCCCCAGTGCGCGCCGGTGAATCCGAGGAATTGCCGCGCGACGAAGTACCCAGAATGCAATGCCACAAGGTAGAGAAAACGCGCTTCGCTCTCGGTGTAGCCGAGCGCCTGGACCGCGGCAAGCTGTGCTTGTGGAATGTTCATAGCGCGAAGACCTCCGCGGTGATTTTGTGTTTGTCGAGGATACGGCGGAGGCGCGAAGCGTCTTCTCGCAAAGCGTAGAGAGAGAATCCCGCTTTGGCTTTTTCAGCGAGTGCGCGTGGGCCGTAGTCACGCGTGGCGAGTTCGAGGTCCAGTTCCTTGCGCTCCATCCCGGCGGTGTCGTATTCGACGCGCAGGTCCGGCACAAGGATCTTGCCATTCACAACAGTGAGCCCATGGCGCTTCGCAATCCGTTCGCGCGCCTCCTCGCTCAGCTCGTGTGCCGGAATGGCGGCGAGGTCGCGGTTGAGATTCCGCTTCAATTCAAAGTCGAGAAGAACGCGCGTCGGGCGCCCGCCGGCACGGACGATGCGCTCGGCCTGATGGTGGTAAAGACGGCAGAGAACTGCGTCGTGTTTTGCATCGCGTGGTTTCACGAACCCGTGATACACCGCTTGCTCTTCGGGCAGGGTTTCCGACTTGCGGGCCAGACGGGCACCCTTCTTGGTCAGCGCGAAAAGACGAATGGTTTCATTGCGGCCACGGCGAATCGATTTTTCCGACAGCAGGGACTGTGCCTTCAGGCGGCGGATCTCGCGCTCCATGCGCCGGCCGTCGCCGTGATAACTGATGCGGGCTAGATCGTCTGCGCCCACGGCACGAAAAGTGCCGACTTCGGCGAGCGTCTGGAGTTCGGACTCACGAAGGAAATAGGTGCGATCACCGACCTCATGCGCGCGGGGAGAATCGAGGGCTTCGGGTTTGCGATGGACTTCGCACCACCGGCCTGCGAGTGTCGGCACATTCGGGTCCACAGCGGACGATTCGACTGGCCGCGTGTCTCCGGAGGCCCGGGCACCCGGACGGCCCGCTGCCCTGCCGGTTTCTGGCTCCGGCTCTTGCCGAGGATCGAAATCAAACACATCACGCGACATTGCCGGTCTCCTGGTCTGGCTCGGGCACGGGCATTTCGATGTGACGGAGCTGGAACTGCCGGTCGAGGTGCGACAGTTTGCGGCCCGTGTCCTTCAGAAAGAACTTCCTCTGCAGCAACAGCGCCGCGCCAAAGACATTCACAAAGAGCACCGCAACCGCGAGAAAGAGCACACCGCCGTAGGATTGAAACAGGACCGCTCGGTATCGGGCCATGAACTTCAATTGATCGAGTAGCCAGAAACCGTAGGCAAGCAGGATGGCGATCGTAAGAAGCAGTGCGTTGGCAATCATGTCGAAGCTATCCCAGGCGGTGGTATTTGGTTTGGGTTTAAGACCAGGTGTCTGCTGAAAGGAGCGGGCGGGAGTCCGCAGCAGCCGAAGCTCACTCGACGCGTGCCGGTTGCCGGGTGGTTGTGAAACGGCGATGCGGGCTGCGGCGCCTGCGAGGAGATGAATCGGAGCGTTGCGAGAGACAGGACACGCCATGGCGGGTCCGCGGCTGCCAGGCGGACGCCCGCGACTCCCGTGCCATCCGATTTCCGTAAAGGTTTCATTGGAACGCCTGATCTTCGCGGAAATAGGAAATCGTCAATCCCAAGGGATTGATGGGGATGAGTTGGTTGGGCACATGCGACTGGAAGATGAAAACAAAATTCGCGGTGTAGAGGTCGCGCTTCAGCTCGCTGTGATCGGCAGGCGCGTAATAGACCAGATAGAAATCCACGCGCGCGCGGAAGGGAGGGGTTTGCAACTGTTCAAGCGCAACCTTTTTCACGTCCACATCAATCTCGGAAGCGGAGCTATTGGTGAGAAATTTCCGGGCGATATCGTCCTTCCGGTACGCATCGAGAATTCCGTTGGCCAGTTTGCCGTCGAGAAAGTACAGGGACTCGGCGAAGTCGTCGTGAATGGTGTAGCGGTTGCGGCGGTAGTACAGCTTGGTGAACTGCGAGAGAAAGTATTTGGCTTCGGCGTCCTGCGGTTTGTATTCGAAGTTGTGGTAGTTGATGGCTTCGGCGCGGCCGAGATCGTCGATGCGGATGACGAGAGGCTTGAAATTTTCAAACGTGCGGATGGTGCGCAAGTCGATTAGCGCCAGAGCGACGCAGACGACGGCCAGCAGTGCCAGCGCAATCTTGAGATAGGTGTTGGTCACCATCGGGTCACCATAGGATTCAAGGTACAAACGCTTGGCGTTGTGAAAGGCTTCGTCGTGCGTCATCTAACCCTCCGTCGCCGGGGCCGCCGCCTTCGCCGCGTGAGCGCCGGCGGCGGCCGGAATTTCAAGCAATCCCGAGGAAGAACCTCCCGCCGTGCCGCTGAAAATGTGGTTGGTGAGCGCGGGGATTTTGAGCAGGACGTAGATGGAAGCGGCGAGAGTGATAAAGAGGACGGGAAACCAGGCCAGAAGCTGCACGGTCGAGAGCGCGCCGGCGGGAGGAAGGCGCAGCACGCTAAGCAGCAGGTTCGAGATGACAAAGACGACGGCGGCGGCGATGACCTGATAAAACGCGTATTGAATGAAACAGCGGAACCAGCCCCAGAAGAGCCACTCCATTCTCGGTACGATGAAAAATGGAACGAAGATCGGGCCAACCAGCACACATACAGCGGTGGCGATGAAGCCGTAGGCGATGACTACAATGGAGACGGTCTGGGCTACGGCGAGAAGGACAACCATGATGACGTAGATTCCGATGCCCAGCAGGTCTCCCCACGCAGGCAGGTCCATGCGGCTCTCGAAGTCGGCGATTTGCGTAACGACGTTTTGCAGTTGCGCTTCATCGATTTTTCCCGACAGAAACTGGGCCTCGTCGGTCACCAGGTTGTGGAAGCCCGTGCCCACGCCAGGAATGGGCGTGCTGTAGTAGTTGACCATGGCAAAACCGAAGCTGATGGTCAGCAGCAGGCTTGCGAAATGGTCGAATTGAAACGGTGATCGGCCGCTGGCGGAGGCTAGCGCGGACTTCACGCCGTACCAGACGACGAGAATGGTCGCAAACATCCGGAACAGGTTCTGGCCCATGGCGTCGAAGAAGCCGAGGTTGTCTGTCAACAGATTGGCGATGGCCTGAAAGATGTACTGCAGGTAATCGTTTTGCACGGCCGCCGGCTCCTTCCGCGCCTTGGCGATTTCGGTCCGCTGCCTTAAGGCATGCGGAAGTTTTGCAGGGAGCTAGAAAGGGTCAGGGTAACCTGGCCGATATTCGCGGCCAGACCGGCGCGGCGTTCGATGTCGGCGTTGATGATATTGGTGGTGGCTTCGCGCTGCTGCTTGGCGAGAACGGTTTCGACTTCAAGCAGCGAGGCGAGGAGTTTGTTGGAATCCTGAACGGAACGCAGGGTGAGCATGTTCGCGGCATTGATCTTGTTCAGAACCGAAATTTCGCTATTGAGATCCGGGTCATCGGAAAACGAATCATTTTCAAGATTCGCCATTTGCGTTTGGACTGTCGCGGCGTTGCTGCGGATGGACCCGATGGTGGCCATCGCAGCCTGGTTCGCGCCGTCGGCCAGTTCGACCGAGGCATACTGCGACTTGACACGCGAAAGTTCGTCCGGGTCCATCGAAGACAGATGCCCGGCGTTGTAGGGAATCAGCTGCGTGGTGGCCTGTTGGTAACCGGTGCCGATGGTGCCGGTGTTGACGCCGGTAATCCATCCAAGCGTATTTCCGAAGGTGTTCGGCGCGGAGCCGTTGCGCCAGTGCGAGAACTGGGCGCGATAGCGAGCGGGCATGTTTTGGATGCTGCGCGCCATCTGTATCGCAAGGTTGTAGTGGGCCAGCACTTTGGCATAGGTCTGCTGGAGCTGAATGAGGTGCTGCTGCAACTGCTGGTATCGGAGCACGGCATTGCTGTAGTTGGTCGGGTCGTAGACGACTCCTCCGAACTGCGCCGAGGCACCGACAACGACCAAAGCCATCACCAGCAAGGCCGAAACTACTTTCCTTCGCATGGACTTCTCTCTTTCCGCCCTCAGAGATCTGAAGGCATGGTGTGACTGGCGTAGTCGGGCAGCGCGAGGTCGCCCGACAGATAGACTTTGACCCGGTGCCCCTCGCGGATGGTGATGGTCGGAAGCACATTCAGGAATTTGTCGAGAATTTGGGCCGAGGATTGCGCCATGCTTTGCCCGAATCCCTGGCGCATGAGGTCGGTGCCTGACGCGGTCAGCGCGCCGGAGGTGCCTGCTACGGCGACGGCACCGATCGCGCCAATCGCTAGCGAGGCACCGAAGATGCGAAGGTAGTGGTTGTTGACCTGGTCGCGAAGGCCAGCGTCGCCGATCTGGTTAAGGCCGTGGAAATGGTCGAGGCTCGCCGAGTATCCGTCCGGCATAAGGATGCGATTGAAGGAAACCGCCAGCCGGGTTTGCCCGAAATTCTCGACCTTGCGGGTCTCGCCGAGAAGTTTGGATCCTGCCGGAATCAGAAGATGTTGGCGGTCATGGGAATAAACATCATTGGCGAGAAGACATTCGACGGGCCCGGAGAACTGTCCGTCGAGCCGGTTGAGCAAGACGGTCTCGAGTATGGTTCCTTCAAACAGGACGTAGGTCTTGCCCGTCGCCGCGGCTGGCGCGGCGACAGGTTTTGGTGGTTCCTCCTTTCGGTCACTTCCCGCAGCGGACTCCTTGCCCGCCGGGGGCGAAGCCGCCGGAATCGCGGGAGGTTCGAACGAGTTCAACAATCCCGCGGGCTGCGCGGAAGCGGGTTCCGCCACAACGGGAGTTGCCTGCGGATTCAATTCGCCTTCACGCGCAGGAGGCAGAACCGGATTCTTGCGGTAGCTCAAGGCCACGTTCGAGGCGAACAGGGAAAGATAGCCGCGCTTTTTCCGTTCAGCCTGAATGGAATCTTCGGTGCGCTCGGGAACGCTAGCGCTGTTGCCCGTGCCGGCGACGGCAGCTTGCGGCTCGGCGCCTGCTCCCGCCAGGGCGCGGGTCTGCTGCGCGAGCGCACTCTCGGCGACATTCTGCTCGCGCTGGAGTTGCTGAATCCGGTTTTGCATTTCGACGATCTTGGCTTCATTCACTTCGAGCGGTGCTTGCACGGCGGGCGCGGAAGGAACCTTCCGCGGCGGCGTGGCAGGCTTCTTCCCTCCCGTGATCCACATAATGAGGACCATGACGACGGCTAGACCTACGAGCAGCCAGGACTGGACGTTTTTCGGAAGAAGCCCGGGCGGTTGCGGTGCTTTGTCTTGAATTGGAGCAGGCGAAGTCACGGGCGCGCTCACTTGTCGGCCGGTTGCCGCGTGAAGGTTATTTTTTTCTTACCGACCGCGAGATAACCGGCGTCGAGAATTTTCGGAGCGATGTACACGCCGTTTTCGACTTGGAAGGAAATGAGATTGGGCTTGCCGTCCTTCATTTCATAGAGCGCGGGTTTTTCGCGCGCGGCACACCGGATGTAGGTAAAGCTATCGTCGTGGTAAAGGGCGGTGACCAGAAATGGTTCGCGGGAAGCTTTCGGGTCGAGCGCGTAATCGAAACGGAGTTTCGTGGCGTAAGCCGAACGGAACTGGTTCACCTCTTCTGTCGCGCGCGCTTGCGCGGCGCGAACCTGTTCGGCGGCCTGGAGGCGAGCGGATTCGAGCTCTTTCCGATAGGCTTCGGCGTCGGCCGCGCGGACGTAGCCGCGCAGTGCCACGGCGGAGGCTGAAGCTTCTTTCGGTTCGACGAAGAGTTTCAGGTCGGGTTGGGCATTGGGATCGGAACTGATTTCGCTCAGCAGGAACGAATAAACATGGCCGCTGGCGGTAATGAGGTTGAGATTACTGCGAATGCCGGCCTGGGCCGGATGTACGTAGCAGAGATTGTGCGAGCCGTTGATGATCCAGAACTCGCGGTCGCCAGTCGTGAAATCGAGAATTTCTTCGTCGTCGGGGAGCACGATGAGCGTCGAAAAACGCAGCTTGGCGTGGACGGGAATGACATCCTCCTTGCCGTACTTCACGACGCGAGCGCCGTCGCCGGCGGCGCTCACCGCAAGTGGAACGGCGAGGAGCAAGGTGAGCGCCAGATGGAAGCGCTGTGTAGTCGCATGCAAAAAGGACGGCATCGGTGTTTCTCCTTAGGTTGCGAAACCGGTTCGCCAGGAATTTCTGTCGCGGCAACGGGCAAGGGACTGGAGCAAAAACATGAGAAGCGTGAACAATGGCGGCAGAAGCGAGCGCCAGGAGAGCCGGACTGGTTCCCATCGTTTGGCGGGCAGTTTGCGCACCTCACTCACGTTGCCGCTCCCGCCAAAAAGTCGAGTCCCTTCTCAAATCCGTAGGCGTCGAAGGCTTCCTTGCGTTTGCGGTTGTCGTAGGGATCGTTGGTGTAGAGCCAGTAGCTTTTCCGGTCGACGTGAAGGTTCGCGACCTTGGCCAGTTCCGGCGTCTTGATGAGGAACTGCTGCTTGGGCACGAGCCCGGCGATCAATTCCACTTCGTTCGCGTTCAGATGAAATTTCTGGCGGTAGAGATCGCGGTCCATGCCGGGATTCGCCAGGAAAATCTTGCTGGAACAACTTTCGAGGATGACGTCGAGGATGTCGGACTTGCGCAGCTCGTCGAGCGACTGGGTTGACAGAATCATGGCGGCATTGTGCTTGCGCCAAGTCTTGAGCGCTTCGACCACATAGCGCTGGATGCTGGGATTTTTCAGAAACACCCAGGCTTCGTCGATGAAGAAGGCCTTGAAAACCGAAGAGATCTGCGGGTCGGCGATGACCGCATTGGCACGGTAGAGGACGTAGAACAGGAGAGGTTCGAGCAGCTCCGGATACTGCGCCATCCGCTGGAAGTCAAAGCACTGAAAGCGCGCGAAGGAAAGGGTGTCCTCGGGGTGGTCGAACAGGAAGCCGAACTGCCCGCCTCCGGTCCAACGCGTCAAGCGCTCGGAAAGCTGGCGGGGCAGCATATTGGCGAGCACGCCCAGCGTGCGCAGCGCGGGGTCAAGGACGTAGAGATTTTCGATCTGCGAATAGAGTTCGCGCTCGGCAACGGGTTCGCACGCGAAATTGCCGCCGCTTTCAAGCAGCACGCGGACAAAGAGGGCCAGAAAACAAAAGTTCTCCTTGCCGGGCGCGAGCGAAAACGGATTCATGCGAAGGCTTTCCGAGGCCAGGCCGACGTTAGAGTAGGAGCCGCCAAAGAGCTGGGTGAGGCTCTCAAAGCTCCCGCCGAGATCGAAAATGAACGTGTAGGGAGCGTATTTTTGCAGGTTGGTAACCAGGAAATTGATCACAAACGATTTGCCCGATCCCGTGCGGCCGAGCAGCAGCGTGTGCGCTACATCCTTGTAGTGAAGGTTCAGGAAGTACGGCGTGCTGTGGCAGGTTTCAAGGACCGCGAGATATTCCTGGCGCAGATGGGCGTTGCGGGTTTCGCCCTGGTGGAGCGTGAAGAGAAAGGAATAGTCGGCGTAGTTCGTATTGAGCAAGTAGATCGTGCGGAGATTGAGGACGGAGTTGCCAGGAACGGCCGCGAGGAACGCATGGAGCAGGTTGTAACGTTCTTCATAGAGTTGCGCGTCGTGCACGCTGAAGACCTTGTAAAACTCCGCCGATGCGCGTTCGACTGTGGCCAGGTCGCGGTCATAAACGACCACGGTCAACGAAAAGCGCCCGAAGTAGTTGCCACGCAGCTCCATCTCGCTGATGCCCTGGCCGAGTTCGCGGACTTGCGATTCTTTGGAGTCATCGAGCAACGCGTCCTGTGGAGCGTTGTCACTGAGATTCACCTGGCTCACAAAGGAACGCTTGGTGTTGTGGAAGTGGCGGCGCTTGGCCTGGATGGCGCGGCGGGTCTTGCCGGAATCTTCCTTCTTCCACTCGGTGACGACGTGGAAATTGGCGGGGACTTCAAGGAGTTTGCGGAAGATGAGGGGAAAACTCTGCGCGGAAGGCTCCTTGAGTGTGAGCACCTTGACGTAGTCGTCGCCGACGCGAAGGTGGCCGCGATGACATTCAAGCTCCGATTCGCAGAGGGAGCAATCGAGGAAGGTGTCGTGAAGAAGCCGCGCCTTGTCGATCTTCTCAGGCGCGAAATTCAGCGTACATTTCAAGACGCGGAAGGCTTCCTGTTTCGGAAGCACGCGCACGGCGACAAAGTCGCTTACCTGAACGACAAAGTTTTGAATCTTCAGCAAGAGCGCTGCGTGTGCGCGCGAAAGGTCGGCGTCTAGACGCACCACCTGTCCTTCGGTTGAAAACCAAGAGCGCAAGTCGGCCAGAGCGGACCTGGGTCGTTTCGGTAACTCCGCGACCCATGCGGTTAACGTCTCCGCGGAGCGAGATGCCTCGAGCAGGACCACGAAATAGAGCGACAGAGAGTAGAGGCGGTTGGCCTTTTGCGCGAGATACGCCACACGGTTGCGGATCGCCGCGTCCACGACGGGATTTCCGCAAAGGGTATGCGGGATCGCGGGGCGATTGCGTTTGAAGAGATATTGGTAGACGCGGCAGTTCTCATCGAAGAGGCGTAGGGCCGACTCCAGTCTTTTGGTTAACCCGTCGATCGAGCCGTCGTCGAGACACTCATAGTCCACGCCCGAGACTTCCAGCACGACTCCCGCATCGCCGGTCTTGGTAAGGAACGTGTTCTCGTCGAGAAATCCGAAAAGATTGACATAGGCATTGAGCGCGCCGCTCTCGTTGTAGTTCTTGAAAAGCCGCTTGAGTTTAAGCACGAGACACTTTCCGAATGGTGACCGGCCGAAACTTCGCGGGGTCGTAACGGCGGCGGAGCTTCGCCGCATTCAACAAGAACCGCAGGATCTGCGGATCGGTCCTGGTGGCCCAGCGCGCCACGCCATAAAGCAGCAGGAACATCAGCAGTCCTCCGAGCAGGCTTCCGAGGAGGTTGAAAGTGCCCGCGCCGAGGCACATCGCGAAAAAGAAGAGCTTCCGCTCGGCCCCGAGGATGGTGAGGGGCCGAGAGAGGGAGCGATGAACGAGGTTGATGCGGCGGGCGTTCATAGAATTCTTTCCCCGCGCCTTAGGCGGGAAAAAGCCATGCGAGGAAGTTGACGGCGGCGATGGCCATGCCGACACCGAAGAGCACGCCGGCCAGCACGCGTTTCGAACCGCCTTCGCCAAAGGCAAAGGTCAACCCCGAAACCACGATAGCCACAAGCGACAGTCCGCGAGCGATGGTGCTGGTAAAGGCTTGCTGCAGGACGTTGACAGCGTTCTCCCAGGGAGAGTTTGTTTGCGCGAAGGCGGGGGCCGCGAGCAGCAAGCCAAAGATCAGACTGAGGTAGCGGCGTCCCGTCTGGAAGAACGAGAAGGTTTGGCGAAGGAATGATTTCATGGCATCGGCTCCACGAGAGTGCAGTGTGTAGGGAAGTTCTCGCCCAACTCCGGGGCGGGAGCACAGCGAAGGCGCCAGCGACAATCTCTGTTCACTTTGGACACGAGTGGGCACGAGCCCGGAACAGGAATGTCCCCAGCGTTTCTTCGCAGTGGTTAAAGGGAAGGCGCAGGACGGCCTGGAGCGGCGAATTGCGTTCGGCCGTTGCGCCGGGAGTGTACGGCGAAAACTTCCCCCCATATATATCTAATCAGCAAAAGGCGAGGCAAAATGTGTCGCGCCCGTGAAAATTATTTTTCGCTTGTGGACTGCGGAGCCAGGGGAGGCGTCATGCAGGTTCATCATCGGTCGGATCTGGACGGCGCTCGCGCCGCTTTGCGAAGTTTTCCGAGTAGGCGCTTGACGCGTTGCCGCAGGGCATTCGAGTAGCCGGCACACGTTCTGTTGTGGACGAGGAGTTCGAGGTCCGAACCGTGGACGACGCCTTCCCTCTGGCAGCGGTTGAGGAAGTGCCGCAAGAGCACGGCTCGCTCGAGTGGTTCGGGAATTCCGCAAACAACATCATCGGTTGCGACGATGGGTTCGTCGCGTTCCGTGTTGCCTGGAATGCGCGTTTCGCGTTCGGCCCAGTCGAACATGGAGCGTTTGGCCATGCGCGAGATGGCAAACGCCAGATGGGAATCTCGCGCCAGGAGTTTCGGAGAGTCGAAAGTTTCAAGAAGCGATGCCACCAGATGCTGCGCGGTGTCGTCCGGCGGAAGGCGCGGATAACGGCGGGCGACCTGCCGCGCCGTGGAATGAAGAACCGGGATGAAGGCCAAAAGGAGCATGTCGCGCAGGAGCGTGTCCGCTCCGTTCCGGTGCCGCAGGCGAAGCATTTCGAGGAGAATCGCGTCGGCGGGATGCCCGCCGTTACCATCGCTGCGGCAGGAGCGCAAATGGGCACTGAGCGCGGAAGCGGACGGATAACCGGACAGCAGCGAATCGGACAAAGCAATGCTTGCGTATTGTTCCTCGCGACCCGCTTCGCACAATTCTTGTTTCAAATGAATTTCGAGTTGGCAGAGAAGACAACGGCAAGCGGAACAAGTTCTCATAACCGGCCTCCCGGATGGCCAGCCACGGGGCCGCCGCACGGATTGCGAGCTTCGCTGTCTGGAGCGCATCTTGAGTTTTCCGTCGGCAGCGGGGGCGGGGCCGACAGTGGTGCCGCGTGATGCAGGTTGCGAATTCATTCCCCCGCACGCATGGAATCCCTCGAATCCGGAGCGCGGGAGAAACGCTGGAATACTGCGCGCAGACACGCGCGTTTGTGCAGTTTTTCTTTTTCCGGACGCATGACCGGACACCCCGCAAAAAAAAAGGGGAAAAAAGAGAAAGAGAAACGCTTGCGCGCGATGGCGCAGCAGCCGGGGTCGAGCTCGATGATGAGGAAGCGCCCTCAGGCGAACTTGGCTGCGAGCGGCCTGAACCGCTGGACGATCGATAGAGCGCATAGCGGGGAAGCGAAAGACAAAAAAAGGGCCCTCCGGCATCCCGAAGGGCCCTTAAGAAAGAAACCGTTAGAAGGGAGCTTGGTCCGAATCGGCAGCCTGCTGCGGTGAAGCGGCTTGCGGTTCGGGCTCGCCACGATCGAGCCGCTGGACGACGTCGGCGCGAATCGACCGCGAAGTCGTCTTCGCGGTCTCGGCCTTCTTGCCTTTGCCGTTCGCCTGCTCGTAGGTCGAGCTGATGCGGCTGACTTCGACCAGGACATGGGCGCCTTTCTTGATGTTAGTGAGAACGGCCTCAGCCAGCCGAGGGCGAAAAATCGCGACGCGATGCCACTCGACTTTCGAGACCCATTCGTCTTCTGCGTTTTTCCAGGAGCAAGTGGCTCCTGCATTTTTGCGGCCGTTACTTCCGGGTGGCCGACGATACGCCCCGAAGAGACTTCTGCTACCCTCCCGCAGAACTGTCAGCGGCGTAAGCCTATCGAGCGGAAATAGCTATTCTGCCGGCTCGCGTGAGCGCCAGAGGTTGAGGCAAATGGAGTTCAATGCCGTGCTGTCTCATCCGCGCAGATAGGCCAAGATTGCCCGCACGGTCTCTTCTTTCGCATCTTTCAGCGACATCCTGGGGGGACGACGAAGTACGGCCCCGTGGGAGAGCGCTTCTACCATGTGAGTCACAACGAAGACGACCTTGTCGAGATCGCGCCCCTTCTTCAATTCGCGTGCTCTCGATGAGATGGCAAGTCGAAAGGCGCCATGAAGGCGCACAGCGAAATCGCGCGTTCCGTCGGCCCTATGCGGAACCTCCGCCATCAGCAACTCGTAAAGCTCCGGGTCGACGGCATGGACCTCGACCATGGCCTCAACCATGGCGCGCACCAGATCCTCGAGCGACGATGCCGCGTGCTCAACGAGCTTGGTCTGAACCATGCGATCTATCTGATCGATGTGACGTTGGTGCAAGGCGGTAAAGATCGCGCGCTTGTCGGGGAAGTACTGGTAAAGAGAACCGATACTTACGCCCGCAACCTCAGCGATGCGGTTGGTTGTGATGGCCTGGGAGCCCTCGCGCTTCAGAAGCCGTATCACCGCGTCGAGCACAGCCTCGACGGTCTGGCGGGCGCGACGCTGCTTCGGGCGGCGCCGGACCGAGGTTCTCGGTGCATTGGATGTCATCGAACGGAGGATAGAAAAAATGTGAGCGAAAATCTACAGACACTCAGATTTCGTCAGATTGCTTGCTGAAAGGTAGGCTTAGCAATGCGAGTAGACAAGTCCATGCTGGCCTCGTAACCTTGTTCAATATTATGAGGAATCCTCATATTTTATGGCTTCCACTAGGAGACCAAAGTGACTTATCTCATTACGGGTGCGACGGGAGACGTTGGGTCCAGGGTCGTTGAACGCTTGCTTCAGCGCGGCGACCGGCCGCGAGTTTTCGTGCGCGAAGAGAAGAAGGCACGGTCGCGCTTCGGTGATCGCGTTGATGTTTTCATTGGGGATTTGGCGGACCCGGCGTCACTGAAGGCAGCAGTAGAAGCAGTCGATGCGCTGTTCCTTGTCAATACGGGTCCCCAGATTCCCGTGCAAGATGAAGGAGCAGCGAAGGTCGCGCAAGCCGCGGGAGTCCAGCATCTCGTGAAACTTTCGTCGATGGATGTGGAGCAAGGGCTCGCGATCGGTGCGTGGCATGAGCGAGGTGAAGGCGCTATTCGGGCGAGCGGAATACCATTCACCTTTGTGCGACCGACAGGATTCATGTCGAACCTGCTCGCGTGGGCGCGGTCCATCAAAGCCGAAGGCGTGGTTCGTTCCTCTACCGGCGACGGCAGGAGAGCCTTCATTCATTCCGACGATATCGCCGCGGTCGCGACAAAGGCACTAACGACACGTGAGTATGAAGGAGAATCGTTGCCGATCACCGGGCCCGAGGCGCTGACCTTCGCGGAAGTGACGGCGAAGCTCGGAGCTGCCATCGGTAAGCGGCTCATGTTCCAAGCGATCTCCGACGAGGAGGCACGCCAACGATATGCGGCCACCGGCGCATCGTCAGCAGAGACGGAGGCCCATGTTTCGCTTTGGCGGGCAATTCGCGAAGGGCGGCTGGCAAAAATCACAGACAACTTCGAGCGCATTCTTGGTCGCAAGCCGATTGCGATGGATCAGTGGGCGATGGAGAACGCCTCGGCGTTCCGACGATGAGATTTGATCCGGACCAGATGTCGGGGCCGTCTGCCGGTTAGAGCGAAACGAGGCAAGATTTGGTAGATCGCCACATCGCTACCAGCGTCTAGCCCGAATGATGTGTACCGGATGACTTCCGCGCGACCGACCATACGTCCGGGATGTGAACTCGGCTTGGGGCGCATGTACTCCAGCCCCTCTGCCCGCTTCTGGGGCGCTCCACACATTTCAAGCCTTTGCGAATTCTGAAAAGCCCCCACGCTATCGCGTACACCCATCTGGCTGACTTTATTCCGGGCGTCGAGCCATACAATGTCGCGACTTCAGTCGAGTTTCACGCGGGCAAGCAGAGCGTGCAGATAGTGCTCACGCTCGATGCTATGCACGACGAAGAATGGACGCGAAGGGCGGTCATGGGCATGGAGAGCCAACTCGGAAAACTGACAAAGATTCTTGCTGGCCCGGACAGGGAGTGATGACTGCAGAGCCTCGGTCGAGCAGTGTGCTACGGGCTGTGACTAGTTAGGCGCAGCTGTTGGCGTCGGGGACTACAGGGATGGAGAAAAGAGCGTCATGAGCGAAGGAATCGTACCCGAGACACACCCTCGGCGACGTATTGGTCGAAGCATTGGCGCGGTTTTAGCTGGCATGGTCGCTGGTATCGTTGCCACCCTCGTTACTGACATCGTACTGCACAAGGTCGGCGTCTTCCCACCGTGGGGCGAGTCGATGCTCGGTTTCGACAGGGCCCTTCTGCTGGCGACGACTTATCGCACTGTCTACGGGGTCGCGGCCAGCTACATCATTGCAAGGCTCGCGCCGGATCGGCCCATGGGGCACGCCTTGGTGGGCGGCGGCGTGGGCCTGGCGGTGAGCATTCTGGGTGCTGCGGCGACATGGAACAAGGGCCCGGCTTTCGGGCCTCACTGGTATCCACTCGCGCTCGTTGTGCTCGCGATGCCGCAAGCTTGGGCGGGCGGCAAACTCCGCGTGATGCAGTTGCCCGCGCGCTGACGGAGCGTCGCCGAGCCATCACCACACACTGCCTCGGATTGTGAGCGTATGACGGGCAACTCTGACCGTACGGCCGCGGCATCACCTGAAATTGATCGGTGGCATGGAGGCCATCGGTCATGAAGCGGAAACCGTACCCACGAAGAAAACGCACTGCCACAAAATCTGTCCTGCGCCTGCCAGACCTCGAGCACGCCAAAGCCGCAGTCTTGAATAGCCTCACCAGCTTGGACGCCCAACGAGGTTATCGTCACGCCATCGATGAATTCGTTGATTGGTATTGTTCGGAACCTCGCTTGGCTCTCAACAGAATTGTGGTACTGCGCTATCGGTCTCATCTCGAATCCCGTCAACTTGCACCTGGCACCGTCAACCTACGTCTCGGTGCCGTGCGCCGGCTCGCATGCGAGGCCGCCGACTGCGGTCTCCTCAGCGCCGATTTGGCGGCTGGTATTCGCCGCGTTAAAGGGGTGAAGAAGTTGGGAGTGCGCCTCGGCAATTGGCTGACCGCGGAGCAGGGCCAAGCTCTTTGGCAAGCACCCGATCATCAACGACTAAAAGGAAAACGCGACCGAGCATTACTAGCATTGCTGCTCGCGTGCGGCTTGAGACGGCATGAAGCCGTGGCGTTGAGATTGGATCACCTCCAGCAACGCGAAGAGCATTGGGCCATTGTTGATCTGGTCGGCAAGGGAGGCCACGTTCGAACGGTTCCAGTTCCCGACTGGGTGAGAACCGAACTCGACGATTGGCTCGCCGCAGCCGCAATTGATCGAGGGAAGCTTTTCCGCCGAGTCAACAAAGTTGGAAGGACATGGGGAGATGGCATGACGGTGAAGGCGGTTTGGCACATTGTGAAGGAATCCGCCAAGCGCATCGGAGTGGAGAAGTTGGCGCCACACGATCTGAGACGTACCTGTGCTCGGCTCTGTCATGCATCGGGAGGCGAGTTGGAGCAGATCCAATTCCTCTTGGGGCATGTCTCAGTTCAAACGACCGAACGATATCTTGGCTGCAAGCAGCGGATTCGGTCAGCCGTCAATGATCGCATTGGCATCGAGCCGAATCCTTGAGCCGAGTGCGCGATCGTGGAAGGGTTGCCGACAATCCAACGAAAGCTCACGTTTGCCAAGGCGATTCGTCTATTTTGGGGGCTGCCCAAATCACGTTAGCTCATGACTTCCGATAACATGAAGTATTCGAGGGGGCGATGTTCACGCTCGATCAAGTAGTTCCCTGGGGGCGGTCCTTCGAGGAGTATCGGCGCATGTTCGCTTTGAGCGACGCGGACCTCCAGCTCAGGATTCTCGGTTGCGCTGATGGTCCGGCCAGCTTCAATGCCGAAGCGACTCGGTTTGGCACCACGGTTATCTCGACTGATCCGTTGTATCGATTGGATACGCCAACCATTCGTGACCGGATAGCTGCGACGTACGACCAGATGTTGGAGGAGGCCCAACGTAATAGTCAGCAGTTTGTCTGGGACACGATCCCCTCAGTACAGGAACTGGGCCGCGTCCGGATGCAAACCATGCGCGCATTCTTGGACGACTACGATTTGGGAAAGCGCCAAGGCCGGTACGTTGACGCTGAACTCCCATCTATCCCCTTCCCGGGCAAATCATTTGACTTGGCACTTTGCTCACACTTTCTCTTTCTATACACGGAGCACTTGTCTGAAGGCTTCCATCGGTCCGCAATTCTCGAACTGTGTCGCGTCGCCTTTGAGGTAAGGATTTTCCCGTTACTTGCCTTGGATGGACGTGTGTCGCCGTACGTCGCAAGGATCGTCGACGATCTCAGCGACTCGTGGGAAGTTTCTCTTGAAACGGTGCCATACGAATTTCAACGAAGTGGGAACCAAATGATGTGCGTCCGTCCTCTTCAAACAGAACGTGTACGCGTGCGACCGGTTGAAATTGAATGACGGGCAACCCTTCCGTAGTCCGGTGAGGTAAGGGTTGCCGACAACTCGCCCGCTGATCATGATTTGTGCAGTTGTGAGTGCAAAAGCGATCTCGCAACAGCAATTGAGGCTGCCGTTTGTGAATCACGGAAGAGTTCCCTCGTGCGATCGAAAGGGAGTCTTCAAGAAACCGTGCGTCTGGCCTCGTCTATTTTGCAACGGAATGTGTATAATCACGTTCCCATATGCCACTTAGTGTTGGTTTCAAGCTCGGCCCATACGAAATTATTGAATCCATTGGCGCAGGCGGGATGGGCGAAGTATATCGAGCGCGCGACGCGCGCCTGGGGCGCGACGTCGCGGTAAAGGTTCTTCCCGCTTCGCTTTCTCGTGATGCTGAGCGTTTGAAACGTTTCGAACAAGAAGCCCGCGCCGCCAGCGCGCTGAATCACACCAATATTCTTACCATTTTCGACATCGGCACCCATGAAGGCGCGCCATTTCTGGTGATGGAGTTGCTGGAAGGCGAAACGCTGCGCGAACGATTGAGCAATCCCGCGGCGCGAAAGAGCAAATCCCGGCAGCCAAGTCACGCAACTCCCGGCAGCGGTTCTTCCGGGAATACTTCCGGTGCCGCCGGCTCAGCTTCGGGCACACCCTCTTCGGCTGAAGCAAATAGCAGTTCGCACACTGGAATCATACTGCCCGCCAGAAAAATCACCGACTACGGCGTACAAATTGCCAACGGCCTAGCGGCAGCGCATGAAAGAGGAATCGTCCATCGCGACCTGAAGCCGGAAAATATTTTTCTGACTCGCGACGGGCACGTCAAGATTCTGGATTTTGGTTTGGCGAAGTTGACCGGCCCACAACTGACCGAAGGCGAAACCGTCTCCCTCGCTACCGACCCCAACGTCGTGATGGGCACAGTTGGGTACATGTCTCCGGAACAAGTGCGCGCCCAGGTCACCGATCACCGCTCGGACATCTTTTCCTTTGGCGCGATTCTGTACGAAATGCTCACTGGCAAGCGCGCCTTTCACCGCACTTCCAGCGTTGAGACCATGTCCGCCATCCTGAAGGAAGAACCGGAGGAAATCTCCATCGCGAACCGCAGCGTGTCGCCTACCTTTGAGCGGGTGGTGAATCATTGCCTGGAAAAAGATCCGGCGGCGCGATTTCAGTCCGCGCGCGATTTGGCTTTCGCTCTTGACGCGGTTTCGGGAGTTTCGGGAACCACCGGCGCGCAGCAGGCGCTGAAACAACAAGTCGCAACCTCCGCGGAAAAACGGTGGCGGCTCTTGGCGCTTGCCGGAATTGCTGTGGCCTTGTTTCTGGCTGCCGGAACATTTTTCCTGAGCCGCGGCGCGGGTGTTGCCAAGCCGCCAAGATTTCAGCGCCTGACTTTCCGCCGCGGCAGTCCCACTGCCGCGCACTTCGGTCCGGACGGGCAGACCGTCTACTACTCCGCGCAATGGGAAGGCGAACCCGCTGAGATCTACTCCGTACGGCCTGGCGGAGCGGAATCGCGTTCCATGGGTTTGGCGCCCAACGTAAACATCGTGGCCATCTCGTCTAGCGGGCAGGCTGCGGTTCTGCTCGACTCCCGCCGTTTCAACGCCTTTCAGCAGCGCGGCACTCTTGCCGAAATGTCGCTTTCCGGCGGAGCAGCACCGCGCGAAATCATGAAGGACGTCGCCGAAGCGGACTGGTCCGCGGACGGTAAGCAGCTTCTGGTCGTTCGCGTCGAGGCAACCAAACAAGTTCTTGAATATCCCATCGGCAAAAAGATCTACGAAGCGGAGGGTTGGATCGGCAACCCGCGGCTTTCGCCCGACGGGACGCAAATCGCATTCTTTTCGCATCCTCTGGCTAGCGACGATATGGGCACAGTCACACTAATGGACCTTTCCGGTAAGACCAAGACGCTGACCAAGAACTGGGTCAGCGCGCGCGGCTTGGCGTGGTCTCCGAATGGTTCGGAAATCTGGTTTACCGCCAGCGACACTGGATCGAGTCGCGGCCTCCATGCAGTGGCCCTCGACGGACATCTGCGAGCGCTTGCCGCGATCCCCGGAGAGCTGACTCTGTTTGATGTGGACGTGAAGGGGCGAGCACTCATCACCGAAGCAAGCGAGCGCGTCGAACTCGCCACCATCTCCACCGTTACTCCGGGAGAGCACGAATTAAGCTGGCTCGATTGGTCGCTCTTTTCCGATCTTTCCGCGGATGGCAAGACGGTTTTGTTCACGGAAGCCGGCGAGGGTGGCGGTCCCAATTATTCCGTGTACTTAAGAAAAGTTGACGGGTCGCCCGCGGTCAATTTGGGTAGCGGATCCGGTGGCTCGCTGTCACCGGATGGCCAGTGGGTCGCGGCGGTTGACACGCACCGCCAGCCGATCTCGACTTTTCTCCTGCCGACCGGCGCTGGACAATTGCGGTAGTTAAGCAATGACAAGCTGGATGTTCGGAATCCCGCGTGGCTTCCGGATAGCAAGGGCCTGCTGCTGACAGCGCGCGAGCCGGGCAAGGAACAGCGCGTGTACCTGCAAATGTTGGACAGCACGGAAGCTCATCCGCTGACCCCTGACGGCTATTTCGCACCCAAGGGCATGATCTCTCCGGACGCCAAATCGTTCGCTGCGGTTCGCGTATCCGATGGCAGAAGGTTTTTGTTTCCTATAACCGGTGGGGAGAGCGGCAAGGAACTCCCCGCTCTTGAACCGGGCGAGCGCTTGATCCGCTGGGCGGCCGATGGCCACTCCTTCTTTACCTATCAAGCGGCCGACCGCAAGACCGCGATTATTTCGCGGGTTGATGCCACCTCCGGGAAACGCGAAGTGGTAAAAGAGTGGATGCCAGCGGATCGTGCGGGAGTGACGGGATACGACAGCGCCGGAATTTCCGCGGACGGCAAGACCATCGTCTACAGCTACAACCGCGCGCTAGGCGACGTCTATCTCGTGGACGGCTTGAAGTAGTCTTGCCAAAAAAACGCCGGCAGCCGCATCTTCCTCAATCGCCCTACAGGGACATTACTGCGAGCAGTCCCAGGGCATGCACCTGGTACGTCCGATTAATCACTAGCGTTTCTGGACAACTCTCGTGTAACCGACTCGCCCAGAATGTCGTTTCCCCTCCGTCCAAAGCTGCCCCGGAACGAATGGCTGACTTTTGCAATCGGCAAAGCGCTATCTGATCGTGTTGCTGACAAACGACCTCGCATGGCGAGTCTGAACTCGGGTGAATTACGGCGTCAATTGAAATCCGCTTACTGGAAATTTGTTGCGGTTCTGGGCGGTTGACGGGCAACCCTTCCTTAATCCCGTAAGGTAAGAGTTGCCGACAATCCACCCACAACCCCGTTTCTGGCCGACTTCGGGTTTGCCCCACCCGCCCAGAATCGTCGGCATCCTCTGCAATGGGCTGGTGTTAGCCCGTACAACGATCTAGCAAATTCAGCTGTCCTTTGCGGGCTTCGTTGGCTCAGCTGTGGATCACGCAGAGAGAATGTTCTTGACTGCGCTCTATAATGCAGAGTACTCTACATATGCGCGAAACGCTGGAATGGTTTTGCGCGAGTTTTTAGTTTCTGCGCCAAGGAGTTTGCCAATGAAAACAGCGATTTCTAGCTTTACTGTTCCGTTTTTTCTTTCCGCAACATTGCTCGCAGCAGTATTCATGATTTCGTTCAGTCTTTCGCTTGTCGCACAGCAGCCCCCTTCGAACGGCGTCGACGTACAGCGCGAGGCCATGCGCAAACTTTCGTTTCTGGCCGGTCACTGGTCTGGGCCTGCCACCATCGTTCGCGGACCGGGCGAACCGCTACATCTCACGCAGACGGAAGACGTCGAGTACAAACTTGATGGCCTCGTCCTGCTCATCGAGGGCAAGAGCACCAGCGCCGACGGCAAAGTAGCGTTCAGTGCCCTGGCCACGATTGCCTACGACGATGCCTCTCATACCTATCACTTCCGCGCCTTCCATGACGGCCACTACCTCGACACGGAGCTTTTTGTGCCCGCTAACGGCTTTTCGTGGGGCTTTACGGCCGGGCCGGCACACATTGTGAACACCATGCACCTGACCGACAAAGGCGAGTGGGACGAGGTCACCGAGGTGACCGTTGGCAGCAATCCTCCGCACCGCAGCGTGGACATGCAGCTCCAGCATCAGCCGTAAAGCGACTCGCACACGCTGCTGTGGGAGCAAAGCGCACGGAGTAAGCGGCAATTCGAGCTTCGTCAAGGAGAACTGCCATGCAGGACCACACCACCGAGCAGGAATTGAAGGACAGGCTGAGCCTCATCGAAAGCATGATCGCCGAGGGACGCCGGAATACAGAGAAATGGGGATGGATGTTCGTCCTGTGGGGCGTTGCTTACTACGTTGCGATGGCCTGGTCCGCGTGGGGCCATAGCGCGCGGGCTTGGCCGGTCACAATGTTGATCGCTGTTGTTGTTGCCATTGCCTTTGCTTCCTTGAAGGCCGGCAATCATCCGGGGACCACCCTGGGCCGGGCAATCGGTTCTATCTGGATGGCTTTGGGAATTTCGATGTTTCTACTCTTTCTCGCCCTGGGCCTGAGTGGAAGACTGACCGATCAGCATCTCTTTGTGGCCGTGATAGCGGCCATGCTTGGCATGGCCAACGGAGCCTCAGCCCTGATTCTTCGCTGGAAGGTTCAGTTTGCGTGCGCAGTCGTGTGGTGGGTGGCGGCTGTGACTACGTGCTTTGGCACCGATGCGCAGAGCATGATCGTGTTTCTGGTCGCCATCTTTCTCTGCCAGATCGTGTTCGGCATCTACGGCGTGATCACCGAAGCGCAGGAGCGCAAACGGCGCGGTCCAATCCATGCCTGATTTGCCCGAGCTCAATCCCCTGGTGCACGGCAGGCTGCGCCTGGCCCTGCTTTCGCTGCTCGTCGGCGTGGAAGAGGCTGAGTTTACATGGCTCCGCGCCAAGACGGAGGCCACCGACGGCAACCTGGGAGCGCAACTGCTCAAGCTCGAAGAAGCCGGGTACGTGGCTGTCGAAAAGAAGTTCGTGTTGCGCAAGCCGCAAACTCTCTATCGCATCACCGAAACCGGCCGACAAGCCCTCACCGAATATGTCCGGGCATTGAAACAATTGCTTGGCCCAGCCATCGATGCGTAGAGCCTCTTGATAATTGGCCTTCGTGGGCCGCAAAGTTCATGGGCTCCGGCTTGTTGCGGCATCTCACAAGGGCCCTGTATATTTTCGGGATGTTTATGAAGCACGCTGTAAACAGTTCAGGACTGTTCCATGGAGGAGCCGACGAACTTCTCATTGTGGGCAGATGACGGGCAACCCTTCCATAATGCGGCAAGGTAAGGGTTGCCGACCATTCTGGGAGTTGGCCGGTTCAGTCTCCTGACGAGAAAATCCGCAAGACGGTTTTACAGCGATGGGGCGAGATCACTCCAGAAACGGATTCCGTAATTCAAGTACTCGGTCCAGAGGTTCGAACGAGACCCGTTTGATCTGTTCCTCAATAGAATGTCGAAGGACGGCATCGTTCGGTGCATGCTGCAATGCTTCTGAATAGGCATGCGCGGCATCTTCGCGCGCCCCGCGTCTCAAAAGCAAGTTGCCCAATTCGATGTGGGCGAAAAACGCGCTAGGATCGAGAGCGAGCGACTGCCTCAACAATTGTTCTGCCTCTTGAAAATCCGGCTGTTCCGCATGAATCTTCGACTCTGCATCAAAATAAAACCCAGGGGCCAAGATGCTGCCGCAGGCACACGTTCCGCGAAAAATCAGTAGATTTCCGAAGCGGGCGCTAGGGACTGTGTCGCGCAAAGACTGGCTGTCCCAAAAAGGCTGCTTAGCTAGGAACTTGCTGTTGATCAGAAGACTTCCCGAAAAGACCGGTGAGCTAAGCCGAGTTTTGTCGCGCTTTGGATCGCGGCCAAGCCAATCCACGTGCCGTGCGTTTAGCTCAGATTCGTTGGTTCCGTTCCCGTAGGCGTATAAGGGAACTTCCCCAGCAGGCTCCAGAACCCGGTGGTAGTACGCTGCTAGTTCCTTGCCACGCTGTCCGACATCAATTCCTTCATCGCTGAAGTATAGGTACCCGTTCTTTGATCCTCCTATGATTTCGTTGTAGTACTCCCATGGGCGCAAGACGGGCAGAGCCGATGCTGCAGCCGCTGCCAACGCCATCGCAACAGCAGCCTTCAACAGTTTTGCCTTCGAAACAAACGCCATCTTCGTGGCAACTCCTCCAAAAATCGAGAGAAGAACCACAACAGGAAGCGCATGGCGGATGCCTCCATAGGTAGACCCGCGCGCGAGCACAAGCAAAAAAAGGAGCAATGCCGCTAGGACTATGGAGAGCCCTGCATTCCATTCCCTCGGCAAGCGGTGCGCGAAAAACAAGAACAGGCCCATCACGACGAGAACGCCCAGGCCGACAGGCAATTTAAGCGCAATCACGCCGGGAAAAAAATACTTCGGTCCGGTCTTGAAATATGACCGACCGAAGGCTGTGAGCGTGAAGGCACGCCCCTCAAGGCCAGACCTAATGGTATCGGCAAAGCCCCAAAGATACGCGCGAGGTACCACATGAGTTGAAGCCATCTCCGTCAGCACAAAACGGTAGGCCGGCGACTGTACATCTCCAATTTTGTCTGCGAGTGAACGATTGAAGACTTCGCGTTCTGTGCTGCTCTCAGTAAACCGAAAAAGGTAAAAGCCCCATAAAACAATCAGAGCGCCGACAACCACTGCTGCGAGCATTGCGAATCGAAGAAGGCGGGAATGTTCAGGCAGAGAAACTGGCACAGCGAAAGCAAGGAGTGTGCCTGTCAAAGCCACAAAGATGAAGAAAACAGGTGCAGAATGTTTTGTCGCGAGGGCCAGTCCGAGCGCCACCGAGCACGCAAAGAGGTCAGCCCAGGTCCAGTCTTGGAAGGCACGGATGGCGAGCGCTAGAGCCGTGGCAGACAGTAGCGAAACGGGCAAATCCGTCATCACAATGGGCAAGTGCGCCGCAACGGTCGGATCAATGGCGAGAAAGAGCAGCGTCCCGAGCGCGACGCCAGGCCCAAGAGCTCTACGCAGAGCGAAGGCGAGCGCGATCAAGAGCAACCCGTTCAGCATCCACATTGCAATCCGTGCGCGTCGCTGCACGGAATTGAAATCATTGTCGAGGTACACGTCTTGCTCTGCGAAATCGCGTTCGTCGCCCTTGTCGGCGAATGGGCGAATGCTACTCAGGCGAAAACCCGTTGCGGAGATGAGAGCTCCCACGCAGAGCTTGACGAGCGGAGGATGCTCCGGATTGATGCGGAAATCCGCGTACCGCACGTAAGAGACGCCTGCAACGATGTGATATGCCTCATCAATCGTAAAGCCGTCCAGCCGAGTTGCCATAGCGGAACGGACGATGGCGCCGCCAACAATCAAGAGCAGAAGTGTGATAAATAGATTCCGGCCGACTACGGGTAGTCTCTGAGGCTCTGTTTGCGCTGCTACCAAGGCTCCTCCGAAGCTGTTGAAGAGGAATCAAATGCAATAGAGGGCCAAATCGGACGAGATTGTAGCACCAGCTTGGCAGCGAGTCTCGGACATGTCAGGTAGCACCTTTTCATTGGTCGTGCCGCTGAGGCGCGATTTGCAAAGACTGGGTGAGCGCGCTTGGTGAGCGCACCGGGCCACTCTCGGATCGGTCTCGTTATAAGAAGTCGCGTACTGTTTATAGGAGATTCGGGAAAGGGTCCAATCCCGATTACTGTGGGATGACGAACCCCCCTTCCACAATCGGATTAGGTAAGAGTTGCCGACAATCCGGGAGCCAATCTCACTTGAGCTCGGATCGATATCTAATTGCGACTAGTTCTACGCAAAGCACGTCTTTCGGCAGCTTAGAAGAGACGCTTGCAACTATCCTTTGCAGTCTTTTTGGTCTGCATTCATTCTTCGCGGAGTAGTATCGCGGGATCGATCGAAAGCGCGCGTTGTGCGGGAATCCAGGTAGCCAGGAGTCCCACCAATGCCATTGCCAGAACAACGCCACCCAATACCAGCGGATCGCGGGGAGTTGCCGAATATACGATA
>Ga0210406_10000909_pt1 | contig 38490 bp, 39 predicted proteins | sample IncBWC30MmetaG_FD_155454 | JGI IMG/M metagenome (GOLD analysis project Ga0210406, IMG submission 155454) | Forest soil microbial communities from Barre Woods Harvard Forest LTER site, Petersham, Massachusetts, United States - Inc-BW-C-30-M | ecosystem: Environmental > Terrestrial > Soil >... | reverse complement strand
CGGAACGCTAACGTATTGAGCAGGGGCGCGGTACCCAAGTGGTAAGGGAGAGGTCTGCAAAACCTTTATGCGTCGGTTCGATTCCGACCCGCGCCTCCAAACTTTCAACGCTTTACAGAGGTATCGTGTCGTCAGCATCTTTCGCTGTAGTAGAAATCGTAGTAGCCTCCCTCCGAAATGCCCTCTATTGAACTGATGCGACCGAGGCTTTCTCGAACTCTGCAACCTGCCTCTGGGCGTTGAACTCTTCCAGCCGTTTCATCGCGTCCGTTTGGTGCTGCTCCGTCGGATGAGCATACCGGAGCACCATCTGAATCCGTGAATGCCCCAACATTGCAGCCAGGGTCACTAGGTCAATCCCCGACATCGCTGCACGCGTCGCCCACGTGTGCCGGAGATCGTACAGTCGAAAAGGAGCCACACCGCTGCGCTTAAGGGCACCTGCATGGGCATTGTTCACTTTGAGCATGGGTTTGTTTGGGTCTTTTTCGTGGGGAAAAAGGTATGAGCCCTTGGCGTTTGCTAGGCGCTTTTTCAGTACCTCTCTTCCCGAGGCGCTCAGACTTAGCTTGCGTTTCGCGGCTTTCGTTTTCCCAAAGCGGATCGAGAGATTGCCCCCTGCCAAGTCCACACTTTCCCGCGTCATCCGATAGACTTCCTCTGGGCGCATCCCGGTTTCTAACATCAGAGTCGCGATGTCCCGAAGCGGTTGTGATGCGGCATTTAGATAGCTCTGCTGTTCGCCATAGTTGAGCACTCTGGTTTGTTCATTGTTCTCTGCGAGGAATCGCACTCCACTGAATGGATTTTGGAGGCGCAAGCCTGCCTTGATAGCGAAGTTGTACATTGCCTTTCCGCACGCCAGTTCTCGATTGACAGTTGCTGGTCGAAGCTTTCGACGAATCTTCTTGCCGCTGTCAACTAATCGCTCCTCCCGTGCCCGTTCGACTTTGAATGTTTCAACATCGTCTGGCGTGACGGCATCCAGCCGTTGACTCTTAAAATGCTTCAGTAGAGCGACGCTGCTGGTCTTGTATCGGGTAGTGGTTCGCGGATGAGCCGCGTGCTCCGTTTCTGACCAAGCGAGAAAGTCACGCATTGACTCAGCAAAAATCGGCACTCGCTTCTTTTCAAAGATGCCGACATCCCCCTTGGCTAGGGCCGTTCGCTGCGCCGCCTCTATTTGACGCGCAACGCGCGGATTTCCCTGCTTTGTGCTGCGTTGAACGTGTTCGCCATTCCACCAAAAGTTGTACCAGTAGACTCCCCCACGTTTGAAGACTGCCATTCTTATAGTCCCCCTTTTCTCCATTTTTCGACTCGATCATCAATCCTTTGCACTATCTGGGCTAACCTGAGAACGTAATAAACCGCGCCGACCTGGGCTGGCGGAAGGATCGTCTCGGAATCGGAAACCTCCGCAAACTTAGGTCCATCGGTTCCTCTTACGAACCCAATCGTCGGGAGATTAGTTCGACCCTTTTCGCCGAAGTTAATCAAGTCCTCATCTTCAATCCACTGGAGCACGCTGCTCACGCAGTTTGGAGCGAACCCGTCCCGCACTAGAAACCCCGCGATCCCGAGGCGATAAACATCTTGGACACGAAACACCCTTCTGGAGCCTTGCCTACCCCTCCCGATCTGCCCTCCCGAAGGGGTGAGCTGATACCGTTTGCCACTCAAGAACTTCTGTAATCGCCAGCTTTCCATTTCGAGAATCTGTTCCACGTCCCCAGCGCCAAAGATATGGACTTGAACTTCGGGGGTAGTCAGCACATCCCGCTTTAGCCCCTTTCTCATCGTTGAATCCTTACTCTTTTTAGTCGCATCTAAGGTTCATAGCTAGTAGGTTTATTGAGTACTGCATAGTTTAGATGATGCAACGGGCTGAAAAGATTGTCAATTATTTTTCTAGGGGAGGAACCAAATGGAACCGTTGGTACCGATACAGAAAGCCGCTGAATTGCTGGGAATCTCACCGTGGACGGTGCGGAAATGGCTGCACGGCAAGAAACTGCGAAGTGTTCGGATCGGGAGAAGGGTTTTGCTGGAACAATCAGAGCTACGACGGGTTGTTGCAGCGGGGCGAAGTGATTCGACTGAGCCACCAGACGGAGCGGAAGAATGACACCAGACCTGTCGCTATCCGATATTCCTCAATTCCTCGGACAACACCGTCACGAGCGTTTCTATGGCCGCGTGTCGTTTGACTTCCGAGACGGCGAAGTTACCCTGATCCGAACCGAGCGGACACAGCTTGTAAATCCGAAATCTAATCATCTGTCTCTGGGAGTGAACCATGAGCACCAGTCTGATATCAGCAAGCGAAATTAGCGGCCTTGAATCGCACGGTATCCCGGTCGAAATGTCAGACCGTGAATCACTGACTGTCAAACCACGGCTAGGCGTCGGAAAGTGTAAGCACTTTCTCCTTTCGGAAATCGACAGGATGATCGGGGAGAAACAAGCTACTGAAGGGGTTCTCCATTCGGTATCGCTCATCAACCAAGAACGCTGCGAAACGCCACTCCCAGCTGAAGAGTTGCGGAGCCTTGTCGAAAGCAGGTCCAGGTTTCTTGCCAGCACAGATCCGCAACCGCTGGAATATTCCGATGATGCACTAGCACGCGAGTTCAGCGGGGAGCATGAGCGCATTCTGAAGTACGTGGGGGTCCAAAAACAATGGCTCTACTGGAAGGGCACACATTGGCAGCCTGACGAAACTGGGATGACTATCGAGGAAGTACGGCGTTTCACTGCCCGCAAAGCACAAGCGCTGCTGAAGGGAGACGACGCCAAGAAAAAGTTAGGCCTTGCAACTCATCTGTCCAGTTCAGCTACCATCCACGCTATCGAGCGCCTCGCCCGATCCGACCCGCGTCACGCAACCGCCCTTGACACTTGGAACGCCGACCCGTGGATCATTTCGACTCCAAGTGGAGTGGTGGACTTGGAAACAGGAGTCCTTCGTACCGCTCTGCCCGAGGACTACTGCTCCAAACTAACTGCCGTGGGTCCGTCTGGAGATTGCCCCATCTGGCGAGGTTTTCTGGACCGGGTGACCGGGGGAGATACTGAGTTGCAAGCCTACCTGCAAAGAGTGATCGGTTATGCACTCACTGGTTCCACCAGAGAAGATGTTCTGTTCTTTTTCTACGGGACGGGAGGTAATGGGAAGTCCACTCTCCTAGAAACGATCAAAGGCATTCTCAATGATTACGCCACTTCAGTGCCCCTGGGTACACTCATGGCGAGCAAGAATGAGCGCCATCCGGCTGACCTAGCATCGCTTTACGGTGCTCGGATGGCGGTCGCAACCGAAACGGAAAGCGGGCGTTCGTGGGATGAAACGCGGATTAAGCTACTCACTGGGCGAGATGACGTTAAGGCCCGATACATGCGACAGGATTTTTTTGAGTTCCAGCCCGAATTCAAATTGCTGATTGCAGGAAACAACAAGCCCCACTTTGGGAAAGTCGATCAAGCCATCAGAAGACGGGTTCACTTGATCCCGTTTGCGGCACAGATCACCGACCCCGACGTAAACCTTCCCGATAAGCTGCGTGCGGAGTGGCCGGGAATCCTCCAATGGGCAATTGACGGGGCACTCGAATGGCAAAAGCAGGGATTGCATCCACCAAAAGCTGTAATCGCGGCCACCGAAGAATACTTGAGTCAAGAGGACACTGTTGGTCGCTGGGTTGCTGACTGTTGCGAGTTGGGTCCAGGCGGAGAAGAATTGAGCGCCGGTCTATGGGGATCGTGGGAGCGTTGGTGCAAAGAGAACGGCGAGCGGGCTGGAGGAAGGAATATTCTAACTCAACGACTGGGGGAGCAATACGGTCTCACGAAAACAAAAATCGGTCATGCAGGCAAACGAGGGCTAAGCGGAATTCGGCTGAAAAAGGGTGTTGAGGAATGTTCTCCGGCTTCGACCGCGACAGTTGTTCCGGTAAGGGCTGATTTAGTTCAAGAAGGACCAAGAGGGCGAGAACGGCATGAGTGAGATTTGCAGACGGATGCAGACGCCCCGCCCATTTACTCCTGGCTCCCAGATTGATACTTTATCTGTTTTCAATTCACAGTAGCAATAACGGCAGAAGCGTCCGCGTGTGTCCGCGCGGTGCCGCCCATTGCTGCCGCGTGCGCGGGGGAATGGGGGTTTTTGCTTCGTGACGCGCAGATGTATCTATTTCCACCCCTCAGACTTAGTCCAATTTCGTGAAAAACCTCGTATTTGGCGGGTTTCTAGCGATTGTCCCTCTTTTCACAGGTCGGGCCAATTGCAGGTTTTAGCTCCGTATTTTGGGGTCAGAAGCGGCACATCCATTTTGCTCGATCCTTGCACTGAGTTGGATCTACATGCATGGAGTGACATTCGCCCCCGAAAAGTTGTTCGACCCCTCAAGTCTTGAAAAATGAATTATTCACGAATAGATTGGCCACTTTATCTCTCCATCTAAGTGTCTGGTTCTATTTGTTTTTCCGGGGAGAACACGGCCCGTTCTATTCCCCGTCGGATTTCTTCGGCTTCCTTTACAGAGGCGGACTTCTTAGTCTGCCTCTTTTTCTTTTTCGCCGGAGCCTGTAGAATCGCGAATCGCCAGCCGCTTAAAGTTTTCCAGTGCTTCCGGGCCTTCCCTGTATTCGGGCGTCTTCATGGAGTGATTATGCACCTCTTGCTGCTTGCAATGCTCTTCCTGTTTACAAACGGCTCTGTCCACAACGACAAGAGACATGCTGCTCAGTACGAAACACACAACCAACCACAAGAGAGCCAGTGGCTTATCGCTGCCTTTGCCATAGGCGAAGAACAGATAGGCAACAAAGCAAGCGATCCCTACGATCCCCGCCAGGATTATCTTTATCGCCTTTACCTTGCGGCTACGGTACTCGGAGTGGTGGGTGGAAGTGTTGGAGTCGGTCTCATCTTTTGGCAGGTCATATTGCTGCGGCAAACCGTAAACGCCTCCGGTGAACAATCGAGAGCCATGGGACGCCACATTGATGAGGCAGCCCGATCCGCCAATGCAATGGAAGACATTGGGACCGCTATTAAGGCTGGCAATAGGGCTGTGATGCGGGCTTACCTTACGGTCAACATCGGCGGCGGAACCTATCAGCAAAGGAACCTTGTCGGTCAGGCTGATCTTAAATTTGCCGTCAGCCCAACGGTCGTAAATACTGGACTTACCCCCGCTCGCAAAGTTCGCATCCGAAAAAAAGCCGCGATGTTCCCCGCTGCCCTCCCTGACAATTTTGCTTATGAAGAACTTGGGCCAGAAATAGAAGCTCCCTACGCTACAGTTGCCGCTCATCAAAGCTACACAATCAACGCTATCGTGGACGATTTTGTTCCAGACGCGGAAGTGGCGCTTGTAAAAGTAGGAGACGGCAAGAATCTGCATACTTGGGGAACGATCACTTACGAAGACATCTTTGGCGACCAGCACACCACGAAGTTCGGTCAATGGATTGTATTCACCCCTCCTAACAACGCCATTCTCGGATGGTATACGCCCGGCCAAAACGACGCGAACTAGAGCTGCTGTCGCCGGGCCGGGATTAGATACTTGAGGCTCACGCGAATGACTGAGAAGCCCAAATCGCACGCCAATCAAGGCCATGTCGATCCAGATAAGGCAGGCAGAGATCAATACAAGCGACACATAGACGGCGACATCACCATCAGGGGACAGATTGAAACACACGTTCCACCAAGTGCGGCAGAGCAACACAATACCGAACGCGATGAAGATAAACGCCACGCTCGGAAGAACTATGTTGTTGGGGTGCTCACCCTTGTCATCGTCGTGATCTATGCCGGATTGACCGCTTGGCAGGGATGGCTCACCAGAGCGGCTATCAGGGATGCTCGGGAACACTTCACCGCTGATCAGCGACCGTATGTATGGAACTCCGGAATTAAGGTTGGGCCGATAACGGCGGGGCAAACCGACAGAATTTCCGCTGACATCTTCTTCGGCAACTATGGAAAATCGCCAGCGCTTAACGAGAAGGGGAGAGGGAAAATATTTTTCGGGCCAAACGCCAAACTGGAAGCCGACAAGTGGTTCAGGGAGCAAGAAGGCCAGCGTTTTGGCGACAATGATACCGGCAGCGTCATCGTTTTGCCGCCCGGAGTAATCACAGACTCCAGTCAACTGAAACCCTCTGCTGGATCGTTCACCAGCATCTTCAGCGACGGCATCCCCACTGCTGACGATGTCGCCTACATGGGCATCCACGAAGGTTCTATTTACATCGTGCATCAAGAACAATACTTCGACATCGCGGGCAATTTTTACTGGAGCAATATGTGTTGGTACAACTTGCTGACGAAGGCAGTAGCGAGTTGCAGGTATCACAACGAAATACACTAGTCCTGTCACGGCAAGCCACGCCGCCCTCTTACGGAGCCTCATTTTTATTGCCAAAGTTATCGTTTGGGCTGGCGGCTGGCTTGAGAAGACTAGATGTTATAGTGCCGGACGTAGAAATATCTGTGGTGCAAATCGGTATAGTGGTGTCTCCCGGACTCCGGTTGCCAGTCTCTTTCTTCCTCTTTCCAGCCGTTCTCCTCTAACAGCCTTTTGCGCTCGCTTGCAAGTTCGCGGTGACGCTTTATCGGAAGGGGTCTCCAATCGTAGCCATAGTAGTGGCCGAACTCTTGGTAAGGAAGTTTCGCCAGCGTAATTCGTTCGTTCCTTCCCTCGCTGCTAAAGCGTCCCCTCAGACAACTCATCGCTATGCCCAATTTGTACTCGCCCACATCCCACGAGACAAATAGGGCAGGGGTGCTCGGGTATCCTTCGGAATCAGGCTGCTGGCCAATCTGCGTGAGCGGTTGGCAAAAATCCACTTCAGTCCCGAAATGTTGGTCTCGATATATGAGACTCGCGTCTCCTTGTCTGTGCTTCAGCACAGTGAAGCGGATGCCATCACGGAGCACATGGTATTCCGATCTTGGAAGCTGCTTAATTTCGGCTTCGATCCTTTTCCATTCCTCAGCGTCTTTCACTAGTCCGTTGTCGTGCAGCAGTTCGAACCAGTTTGGAGACACCATTACAACGAACGGCTCCGATCTTGGCTCCTCGGCACCGAGTGTACGGAGGTGATCGACTAAAGCCACCCCGGCGATTGCCAGAATGACGCTCTGTGCTCCTGAGAACCCCCCGATGTATCGAAGGAGAGTGAACAGAGCCGCTCCCCACCCAACTAGGAGCGCAGAATGTTTGGCGAGACTCACCCAAGTTTCCTAATGCGCTGCGAATTGTATCACCGATGTTGCGTAAATCCGATTTGTAGTTAATCTCCGACAAGCCATGATGCCCATTCATGGCCGAAGACCTGCTCGTTCGATTGGGAAACCGGATTAGGAAGCTTAGGACGAAGCGCGGCTGGACTCAGGTTGAAATGGCCGAGAAGGTAGGGATTGACCGGAGTTTTCTAGCAGACGTGGAGCGGGGGAAGAGGAATGTGTCGATTCTCAATGTGGAGCTGATGGCGAAAGGGCTGGAGGTTTCCCTTGCGCAGCTTTTTTCGCGGCTGTGAACAAAGGCGATGATCCGATGGCAAGACTCGGACGCCCGCCGCTACTTGGATTTTCTGCATTGCGGCTTTACATGGATCCACTTCCGTGACACGATGGCTACCGAAGTTGTTCACTCTGACAACCTCGAATACAAGGAACTCACGAAGGCCGCATAGCTCATTTTGGTTGCCTTCCCACGGCAACCTCAATCATGTCTTGGGGCGTGCTCGAATCACCACCTATAAAGACATTCCCTAGGTGTGCGCTATCGAGCGCTTTAAGAACTACACCTGCTGGCGTATCGGGCGCAGTGTAGACTCTCTCCCCTGGAACAATTAGGGTATCGTTGTGATAGACCACCTTTAGCCCGTACCATCCTCCCTCTGAATTTATAAGAGGGAGCACGTTATCAGGGACACTACAACCTCCCGCCCTAAATGCATCCCGCAGTTGTATCGCATATGCCGCCGCGTCCTCAACATTTGATAGAGCGCCCAGCATCGTTATCTTGCATGTTTTGCCCTCAATCGCCGTCTTGATGGCAGACTTTTGCTCGGGGGACAGTTCGCGAGGTAGCGGTGTAATCGTTAATGCTCCCGCAGTTATTCCACCTTGCTGCCCGACAGACGCAGCGCAATTCCCGCCCCCACAATCTTGCTTTATCGGTAGTTGTTGAGGCGGCGTCACTGGGGGAGAGTCCTTGTTTGCCTTTGATTTTGCGGTTCCCTTGGTATCAGTCTTGGGGCATTCGGCTTGGACGATTCTTTCTTTCTCGACCACTCTATCAACTGGCTTCTCGACAATTTTCTCTATGACATGGGGGCGAAGTGAACGATAGAATCCGTATCCCGAAAAACTGAGCGTGAGGCAGACAAGGCCAAGCATAATTACAAGCTTCCATTTCTGGCTAAGAGCCATGATTGACTGCCATGCCAGTGCACTTGGCTTTATTCCGAAGTAGTCAAGAATCACAGCAATGCTCGCCGCTCCGCCCACAATTCCGAGAGTTAATTCCCAACCGGGACTCATACGCACACCTCCACACTGACCTCCGAATGCTTCCAGGAGATCGAGTCGGTACGGATAGTATACTTCTCATCTCGGGCCGATAGCGAACAAAACACGAATCTGCTACTATCCCTCGATGGAAGAAGGCCGCAAACGAGTGCTCGGAATCATGGCGGCGATTCTGGCGAGTCTGCACATGGAAAGAGCCGATGATTTGTTTGGAGGACTACAGGGCAGTCCCCGCAGTGACAAGTTGATAGCGGCGTCGGTTCAGTGGGCGGAGGCGATCATGCGAAGGATCGATAAGATGTTCGACTGAGCGCAAGAAAACGGAGCAAGGGCGGCGCGGTTCACTCGTCGAACAGCGTAACTTTTACAGTATGAAATTCCTCAAGGCCATACGTTCTTATACGAATCGGTTTACCAGGAGCAAAGAAGTTCTCTGGCAGTTCTACCGTGAATGAGCCATGTGGAAGTCTATCCAGATATTCAGTAAGGGGTTCGTTGTCGATGGGATCAGATGGCATCCTATAGAATGGGCGGCCCACATCGGCTCCGATGCGGGAGTATGTCCCATTGAACTCCGCGACGACGTAACCGCCAACAATCGGGACACTGGTGTCAATGGTTACCTCAATCCCAAACAGATCAGGCCACTTCATAGAAGGTAAGGGAGTCTCTTCGAAGTGCAAAGGCTTAGGGGAGCTTCGAGACGTTATCCGCCTTTTAAGCTGTCTACCCAGCATACGCAGATATGGTGCGTAGTCTTGTACTTGCGCACAACCGATCTGGTGCGGTTCCGTATTCAATTTAAAGCCCAGCGGAAGGGAGCGCTCTTCTGGGAACAAAAATTCCCAGTTATCCTGTTCGTGTGAATTGACAGCTAAAGGTCCGAGTCTATGCAAGACTTCATTTCTTAACTGCTTAACAAAATTAGTGCAGCATTGCTTGAAATCAAGGTCGAAGCGCCATTGCACTTCACTAGCGGTGCTGCCACTTTCGGCGAGACCTTGACGAGACAGGTTCTTCTTGCACGTCTCCGCCATGCCCGCAATTCTGTCAGCCTCCTGAATCGCCCATTCGGCAAGATCCTCAGCGCACACCGCTTTGTAACCATCAGGCCCTTCGTCGGCACGAGGCCTACCGGGTGTGCACGGTGCGACAGGTTGATTCAAGACAACGGTGCCTGCCGTTATTCCACCCTGTTGGTTATTCGAAACCGCACTCCCTGCGGAGTCTTGCGAAATGACGGATGGATGGGACTGTCCTTGGGCGTGCTTTGAGTCGGTTGCCGATTTCCTACGAAGGGATATCGGCTTCGGCAACTTCCCGCCCGAAGGCACAGTTACGTTCTCGTCGTATGTTTCGTAACCAGTCTTCTGAACTCTGAGCCGAATGATGTCTCCGGGCTTAACTGTTTCTAGGAGCGTAAGAACAAAAATGCCATTTACATCCGCCACCTCATCATGGATTGCCCGTCCTCCAACCACACTCACCATCGCTTGAGCGATTGGTACGTGTGAGCGGGCGTCAGTCACTACGCCGGACAGAGTGAGCGCATCAGGAAGTGCAGTTGCCTGCGGAGCAGCAAGCGACACGATCATCAAAAGATAGATGGCGATCTTCATGGGCGGTGGAGCGCTATAACGAAGCCCTCTGTCGGTACACTGACAGTCTCATCATGGGGGGAATATCCTTCCTTGGTTACGCGAACTCGGACCTTTCCGGGCCGCTGGACCTTTCCTGTAAGGTCCAGCATGAAATTCCCGTTGTCTTCTGATACATACTGCCCACTTCCGTCTGAAAGGCTGACCAGAGCTTGCCCGATTGGATTGTTGCTGGACTCATCCACTATCGTTCCTGCCACGATCATGCGTCGCTCTGGCGCTCCTATTCCAATGACCAACCAAGTTACCAGCCAAGCCAAAAGGAACGAGGCAACGATCAGGGGAACCGTGACAGCCAAGTGCTTCTTGTAGGACCACTTTAGACCGCCAAAGAAGAAGGCGAGAACGCCGCCAGCAAAAACCGCTGCCAAGGCGGGCAAGACAAAGCCTTCAACCAAGTGTGAGTACCCGCTCACGCACAAGAGCGTAGCACAGTGGCGAGACGACGGCGAACCTGGGGGAAGAGGGGGAGTCATTAAAGGCTCCGTGGGGGAACTGGGAGTTAAACCAAAAAGATCTTTTCGACATTGAATCGGTGCCGCTGCTTCACAGCCCTCTCCCGAGCGATGATGCGTCGCGCGTTGCTTCCAACCGACCTCACGCAGCCAGCGTGAAGCTTCCAGCGCCGCCCTCTGTCCAGGTACGCGACCGTTGTGTCCGTCTCCGTGGAAGTCCCTACACTCAGGCCCACTTCGAGTCGCAACAGGTGTGAGTTTTGAGGGTACCCTACTTGGGACCGTCTTTCCCCGATTGGGGGATTTTTCACTTGTGGTGGTTGATCTATGAAGTCTGTCGTGAGTTTCGCGTCCCCGAGCTATAGTTTCACTCAAAGCAGGCGAGGCACGTGCTCACATCACGGGGGTGTAGCAAAATGGCTCTAATTTAGGCACCGTGGTGCCCATGACAGTTTTATTTCCATTAGCCAATAGCGATGTGGATGATGGACAGAACCGAACCTAGCGCCATCAATGCAAATCCAATCCCATAGATGAAGGTTTGGATTTTCTTCTCCATCTGTGTGAAGACGAACGACACAGGAACAGGACCCGCTAACGGTTGCTGATGTGAATGGATCTGCTCAGCGGCGCTAGCGGCGTAAATCCAAGGTTCGCTATGTGTGCCCAGAGTTAAATAGAAGATGCAAACATTAATCCCGGATTCAGGAATCGGTCCCCCGCTCCAGTTGGAGAACACTTTCAAGAATATTGCAGCATCAGGACCCTTCAACGTATCCAAGCGCTCTGGCAGCATTGGACCATGCATCGTCCGATAAAAAACTGCGACCTTTTGCTGTAGAGTGGTCGTAATCATATCGATGCGCTGTAGACGATGGAAGCTCATCACGAGTTTGAGGATAGGTTTCAGAAACGGTACGTCGTAGGACAGTAGAATTGTCAAACCGAGAAGATCAATAATCTCTCCCCACATGTCTAGACGCGAGAGCGCTGGCAAGTTGCACCAAAGGCACGAGCCAACCGTCCCAAGAAGCATGGCAAACCGTTTGAGCATCCCTGACGCTATTGACCAAGTCGGAAGGCAGTTGCAGCAGCCAGACGCTCTTGGCTGCTCCAATCAACGCTCCGTCACTTCACTGAGAAGTCGTACCGTACCTGCATTTGGGCAAGTCTTGGCATCAGTTTATTGATGGCTAGACCTCGTCAATTTTCTTGAAATTCAGAATGCATTCCTTTGCAATAGGGATGTTATGTTTCATCGAAGGCACCGCACCTGTTGCTTTTCCGCTTTTGCCAAGTTCATTCATGAGTTCCCTAAGTTGTGCGGCAGTTTGCTCGACGTTGATTCTCAGAGTTCCATCAATGTATAAGTTCATCGTTCTCTCCTCAGTCAGTTCTCCTCACGACTAGCTGCTTTGCAACCATATGGGCTCCGCCATTTTGGGTGGAAGTATACACTGGGCGTGTTATGGGAACACCCGAGATGACTCCTGCAACGCAACCTGACCGCAGGAAGCTGACTGACGTGGCACCGTGGGCGGACTCGCTATCGAAAGCCGTCGCCGCCCTCGCAATCGGTTTGTATGGATGCGGCTTCCTCATCGTTTCACTGCACCACTCGAAATATGGGTTCATTGGCATAAATCCGTTCCGTCCACGTATTCTTGCTGCTGGGGCGTGGTTCTTCTTCTTTGCTGCGATTCCCGTTTCGCTTGCGGCGATGTACAAGTCTCTCCCGTGGACTAAGGTCGCACGAGATGCGTACACAGTGTGGGTTGCTTGTCTGGGATCGAGCGTCCCCCTTGTCTACATTTTGTTCAACCTTTCCGACTACGCACCCGCATCTTCACCACGCAAGTTTTGGTGGGCCTGGCTCATTGCGATTCTTGTGTCCTTCGGGTTGGTGCTCTTCGTTGCTCAATCGAAGAAATTCTCCCCTGCCGTGTCCACTGTGGCTTCCGTCGCCCTGGCGTTGTTCTTTGCTTTATCCGCCGCAAGGGGATTGTTGGTTGAGCATATCTTCCGACTAGAAACGGTCGCCCTCTGGTTCTTCGCTGTCATTAATGATCACGCTTGTCGAACTGAAGACACGCTCAAATCGTAACCTGTTTGAGGGCGGCGAATGGTCGAAGCCTCTGGTCACGCTGTTCTTAGTCCTGTTGGTGTTTGCACAGTATTACTATCCGCACATCAAAGCGTCTTGGGGTGGAGGAGCACCCGTGGCTGTTACCATCGGCTTCACAAAGGATTCCGCAATCGGCTCCAGTAAGACTGTGTCTGCCCAGTTGATTGAAGAGGCGGATGAGGGGTTTTACATCGTGGGTCCTAACGAATCCAAAGCGATCTACGTCCCTCGCAATGCTGTCTCATTCATCTATTTCTCGGACAACGTCTCAGAGTCAGCGTTGTTGCGTAATAAATAGCCGGTGACAGCCTACGCAAACACGACGACAATCTGGAAAATGATATGGATGACGGAAGTTACACCATCAAGCCTAAAGACCCTTCCGCAATCGTTCGACTGCAAGACGCTTCTGTCATTGACCAGCTACTTGAGAACCCGCCTGCTGTGTTGGCAGACCTTCTAGCGGGTTGGTTCTTCGTTGGAAATGGATTTATCGTGGCTGCTGGATGTCGCATCGCTCAAGCGGCGTTCAAAGCCAGATCAGGAACGATATCACGGTGCGGCATTACGACAACCCTAGTACGGTGGAATGGGTACTGGCTGGCGCTGGCGCACCTAGTGGGAACGTCGCCAGGTTGACCCAACGCACATACGCATGAAGGGTGGACACACCCGCCTCTCGGCCCCTGACGTTCCATTAGGGAATATTTTTCTGCTTCCACCAAGGAATCGAGCTAGAAGATGGCGTTGAACTCGGGGGAGATGACGGTGGAGTACTAATCGGTACGGATGGAGGATACGGATTTGTCGGCGATGGTGGCGTTGTTTGCTGGGCTGATAGTGAGGGCTTCCCGAAGTACTTGATCCACGATAGACCTGTACGAGGTATCGTTATCCAAATGTACCGTCTGCCATCGGCTGAAATCCCCGTGCGGAACATAGGGAATCCCCAACTCAGGCCCAGTCCTCTCTTCGAGAGGTTCAAACGAAATCCACCAACATTTATCGGCTTCTTGAATCTCCATCCCATAGCAGTTTGTCCCGCCTACGAAGAGAATAAGACCCGCTTGATATAAGAACGAAATAAAACCCCTGAAAATCGCGCGAGGTCGCGTTCTATTTTTGCCATCCGCCACTGGAGTTCGAACATTCCCTTTCGAACCTCGTACTGTTTGGAGTCGAATTTACCAACTGCGCGGACAGCATCCTCTTCTACTTCTCTGATCTTCGCCGCGAGGGCCTGTCGCTTTTGTTTGAACTCCGAACTGATTCTATTACGCTCGGCCTCATGTTTCTGTTGCTCTGACACTAAGACAGCTTCGTGCGGCATTTTAAAATCTGCGTACTTTCTTCGAATTGATGCCTCTCGTATTCTCAGCTCCTGCTGGGACTGATTAATCTGCGACTCTAGAGTTGTCTTCTGAGCCGCGTACTTTGATTTGATACTGTTTTCTTCAAGACGCGGTAGCGTCACAGGCATCTTGCTCTTTGCGTCGGCTTCGATCGCAAACCGCCAAGCTCGTAACGACGCAGCTCGCTGTGCTCCGATTCCCTTGACGTTTTGGATACGGTAGTCGATGTCCGCAGCGGTGAAGATTCGAGCCGCCTGTAGTCGACTCTTGTATCCAGCCCCAATCCCCTGAATTTGCGATGTGGCGAGCCACGCGCTCTGAAGTCGACCCTGCACGAACGCAACCTGTTGCGTCCTCAGAGCGTTAGTCAGGTCCTGGGACTCAGATTGTCCTAGGGACCCAAGAGACTGTGTCAGGGAAAATATGGTCTTGCCTAGGGTGTTCTGAAGCGTGCCCAACTCGGCAGCTTCCTGGCCATCGAGTTTCTTCTTGCCACTGACCGAGACTGCAATGGCAGACTGCAACTTTGCATCGTTAGCGTTGTTGGTCTTCTGCTCAGAAGCCGATAGTTCCCGCTCTTCTTTTGCTGCGTTAGATTTCTGATCGGAAACTTGACGATTGACCCGTTGCTTGTCCGCCTCGATGTCTCCGATTCGTTCGTGCATCACTCGGATCCGCTCCCGTAACTCGCGACGCCTCAAGAGTACGGATTCCCTTTCGGTGACAGCCGGATCACTGCGATAACGCGTCCGCCAAACTAAGAAGTTTGCTCCGAGAACGAACGGGAGTGGAATCAGCAGCGCGGGAACATTCATGCGTAAAGACAGTTGCACCGCAAGAATCACGAGCGCGATTGTCAGATAGGCTATGCCTCGAACGATACCAATTCCGTCTGAAAATTGGATTCGTGGTCCGGCTGGATGTGTTGAGTCCAAGAGCCAGTCGAGAGTGGGAGTAGGAATGGGAGCGGACGCTCCCCTTGGAGGAGTCGTTGGCAAGTGATCCTGAATCCAGCTTGCACTTCCCGTTTGGGCTTGCACAGCCGGACCCGAAGATGGCAAAGCAAATGTTCCGTCAATTGTAGGCACACTCTGGGGCGAGCAGGACATTACTGTCCTGAACAAAGCTACTGCCTGACGCAATTCCTGGTTTGACTCCGACTCTAGTGCTTTGACGAGAGAAGATTTGTCGGGTTCTTCGAAATCGCTCTTCCGAAACAGGAGACAATCATCTCCTCCCTTAAACATTGTCCAGAGTTTCGGGTCAACGCTGAGGGCAACGACAGACAACAAGATTACCCAGGCAGAAAAGTTGTCTAAGTTGGGTCCAAAGTCGAGAGCCGTCCTACGGGGGTGCTGATAGTTTGGCTGGCCAAGTTCATTGCTAAGCTTGCCGCTTAGGGCGGGCACGTACATTCCATCGTAGTCAACAAGCTTTGGAGCAGAATTGACCACAAGAATATTTCCGTGTTGAAGATCGCCGTGGGCAATATGCGACTGTTGCAACGAACTCCACATTGACACGAACGATTTTGCGAATGCTATCAGAGCCGGGGCGTTCTGCAAGTTCCTTGCTATCCAGACGTTTAGCGTCTCTCCTTCGGCCCACTCCATCTTTACAATCGGGTACCAGTGACCGGCTACACGAATGCCTCGATTGAGAAAGGTAAAGTCAACGACATATGGGAGGGATACTCGGCGCAAATACGTGTGTATCGCAGCATACCTTTCTTGCTGATCCAGCATCTGTGCGCTGAAGCATTTGATCGCCCATCTCTTGCCCACAGCTTCCATCTTGTAGACCGTGGCAAAGTTCCCACTTCGAGGACGTGGTAGTCCAAACTGGTTGCATTCGATTGTGCCTGATCGCAGCTGGGCGTCCTCAAAGCATATTTGAGGTTGTTGGATCGCCTCGTTGTAGTCTTGCAGCGTAGGCCAAGACACCCGTGCGCTCATTCCTTGTCAGCTAATGTCGATGCGATAGAGTGTTACGTCGTCGTTCCTCAGCGTCTTGCTTTCACGAAGTCCTTCGACCCAGGGCTGGAAGGGCAAGTTTTGGTCACTGTCTAAGTCTCTCAAAGTTCGCCAGGGACAATGCTTCTCTTCGAACTCTAGGAAAAACCACTTCGCAATCGCATCGGTCATGAGATAAAAGCTGTCTCCAAACTCCCAGAATCCGTTTGCCTGCCGTATATGGTCGTCGATTTCGTTGTTCGAATCTGAAGTGCTGCCAACTAACAAAGGGGAGCTATTGAATTCTGCTGAGGCTGAAAGAGGAAAACTTGCGAGAAGCTCGTCACCTCTCACGTGCACTAAACACGTATCGCCGACAGCAACAGCCCGCCAGGAGCCTGACTTCCCGCTCTGATCTCCCTCTTCCAGGCTAAGCCCAAGGATGGAAGAGAATGCCCCGTGTCGGACCTTCTCCTCCGCGTACCAGGGAAGCTTCTTTCGGCCCACCATCCTAGCCCATTTCTCTTGCAAGGCGGGCAAAGACGCACGAATATTTGCGAAGTCTATATTCCCGTGACAATAGGCACGCACCAACTGTTTTGCCCATATCCCCGAAAAAGATGATTCTGTCGCGCCATCGGCTACAGCTACTGAAAACCGCTTCTCGCTGTCACCAAACAAACGTGGCCGAGGCCAGAAGGCGTCTTCATATTCCGCCTCGGCATTACCAGCCTTCTGAATCCACAATGCCTCGCAAAACAGACGCATGTTCACCGCAAATTGCTTGGCCGAGTGCCAATGTCGAGTGCCTGAATAACAAGGACGAGGTCAGCGTTGAGCACAAAGCACTTCGCTCCCTCTGCCAAACTGAACCCGTGCTCGCTGGCGACACTCCTCATAAACGGAGTTAGCGCGCTAGCGCCCTCGAAGAGCAATTTTGCGTACTGATCTGGCAAGCTCGAAGCTGCGTCTGGGAACGCCGTCGACTGGGCATTAGGGTTACCAGAAATATGCAAGTTGAACAGCAACAGATTTCCGTCACTGGATGACAGATTCTTCAAATCATTCATTGCCTGACTCGGATCGCCGTCTGTGGACTCACCGTCTGTGATGTGGATAACGACCGGAGGAAATGTATTCGGGTGCTGCGCAAGCCATCTCTGAAGAATAGACTTGGCGGCGTTTATTGCTTGACACATCGGTGTACCGCCACTGGCGGTTGGTTCAAACCAGATCGGGAACTTAACCTTTTGATCGACCAAGCCACCTGCGCCGTCGTCCACTTTCTTTGTTCTTTCATCGATACGTGCGGGGAAATTTGCAATCTCGCTTATTGGCGCGAGTTCTTTACCGGCTAGATTTCCTCCGAACCCAGGTCCAACACTTGCGCCATAACCCACGACACCAACATTGAAGTAGTCGCGGACCCCTTCCTCCTTGGCGCACCGGATGACGAGATTTTGAAGCAGCTTATTGATGGCGTCGGCGACACCATCAGCTTTTTTCTTTGCAGCGTCTCCGGGGAAGCTCTCTGCCATCGATCCCGACTGATCTATTAGAAACAAGAAACACGAAGGACTGTTGCGGCTAATTTCGGCTGTATAGGCCATCTCATCTATTCTCCTTGAACGATAGCATTGAACAGCTTTTGTCAACGACTGTAAATGACAGAGCTTTTTCCAACAACTATCGTTGGCAGAGAGAAGGTGGCTCTGATAACACCGCGAGCGAATTTCATAGCGCCCGTATGATTCCACTCCCCGCCCGCCCGGTCAACCACACTAACGGGCCAGTGCTTCATCGAAGGTCTGGCGTATAATTCCGCTCAAATATGGGCTGGCGATTCCGGCACTCGTTCAAGGTGATTCCTGGTGTGAGACTCAATCTGTCCGGACACGGATTGAGTGCCAGCATCGGCGGTGCTCCCTTTACCCTGAACCTCGGGCCGCGCGGCGCGTATGGCACGGCGTCTATACCGGGCACCGGCATATCGTATAGAGAAAGACTCGTAGGCGCACAGTCCTCGTCGCCCCACGCCCAAGGCTCGGCAATTCCTTCGCACTTAATGCCCACTGGATCGCCTTCCAGCCCCTCCCTGCCTTTGATCCCACGGCCTCTGCCGGTGCCATTTGTGGCTTCTCGCCCCGTGGAGGAGGTCCGCAGTGCCAGCACGGAACTGCTGACCAGCGCAAGCCTTAAGGAACTGAAACAAGTGATCCAGACAACCTATGAGGAACACACTGATATTACTCGCTCGCTTGAGGCAGCCCGGGAGGAGAAAGAGCGGGCCTCCGGTAGGTGTTTGTCTTGGGAACACGGCTTTTTGTTCAAGAGGGTCTTCAAGACTAAATTCGCACAGATCAAGACCGAGTCGGAAACAGCATCGGCGAAGGTTGACGAGCTTGAAGAGCAGCTGCGTCTTACTACGATTGCGACGCACGTTGAGATCGAAAGGGAGCAAGCTGAGCCATACTTCCGCATGAGGGATGACTTCGCAGGATTAGCGCAGTGCACGGCGATCTGGGACATAAAGTTGCATCAACCAACTGACCAATTCCACGAGAGAACCACCGCGACTCTTCGGGTGGACCGTCAGCGAGTCGGGTTTTCCCTCGGAGGCAACGATCTAATCCAGTGGGATCAGAAAGTACCCCATCTTCAAAACGCAAAAGGTGGCGACCTGTTCCTCTATCCGGGGTTCATTCTGTATCGGGCCGCGCGAGAAGCTTTCTCAGTGATTGATTTCCATGACGTGAGAATCACAACCGCCTCTGTCAACTTTCAAGAAGTAGAGGGAGTTCCTGGCGACTCCAGAACGGTTGGACAAACTTGGGTTAAGGCCAACAAAGACGGGAGCCCTGATCGGCGGTTTGCCAACAATTATCAAATTCCCATCATTGCGTATGGATTGCTAAGCTTGAAGAGTGATAGCGGCCTCTGGGAAGAGTTTCATTTCTCAAACCCTGACCGCTTGGACCAATTTGTTAGGGCATGGAAAGCATTTGTTTCTTCCTTTGGATCGCAAACCAAAACAAATCTGACTGCGCATTTGTAGCAGACAATACAACATAATGATGACTAGCTGCGCGAAACGCCCACGACCCCGTCAGGCCAACTCACGAGTTCCTCGCAAACGGAACGCGTGCATGTGGAGAGTTATCGGGCCTATCAAATATCTTCCCACGAGTCCTAATCTTCCTCCCTCTCCCAAGATATAGTGACTGAGTTCGGCTGTTTTGCGTCTGTCTGTTGCTCTTCTGTGTTTGTTGTCTGCCGAATGAGAGTTTGGCGCTCCTTATCTCCGAAGACACTGGCGTGTTTCTTGTACGTGCACCCTTTGCTTCCCAAGGGAGCGTGGAGGAAATCGCAGCCCAGTGGTCTCTTTTCGACTGTGATATTTGCGAACTCCGCGTCGTATCTGAATGAGTACCAGGCCTTGTCTGTCCACCGGTCCAGCCTGGAGCCGGGCCAACTCTCTAAGAGGAAAATGAAGATGAGCAACCAGAACAAACCGAGCACCTCAGACCGGGAGCGAGATTTCAGCGTCGATAGAATCCCTTCGAGCGTTGAGTGAACACTTTCAAGCTCGCACCCGGGTCGAGCCTTCAACGTCGATAGAATCTCTTCGAGTGTGGAGTGAACGCTCTCAAGCCCACTAACGAAGCTACTCGGGGCCTTCAAACCACAAATCGGGCAGATGGCCACGTCCCTTGTAACGCCGCACCGATAGCACCACCAGTCAGTCAAAGGTGCCGCCACTCAAACCACGCAGAATGATACCAAAGAGTAATCGAGAGCAACCGCTCAGATCGCGAAGATTTTGGACCGAGGAGCTGAGGGCTGTTTTCGATTTCGCAGCTTGTTTGCTTTTCACTCGCACGCATGCAGCTCCCCCGCACGCGTCACCCCCGCCCCACTCCCCCGCGCGCGCCCTCGCCCCAGGCAGGGGGGTGTGGCAAAATCTCCTCAATGCGAAATACCCCCCAACGTTTGTCGCTCTCCGGGGAAGTCCTTACACTTAGGCCCACCTAGAGTCTCAACAAGGTTTTGACCGCGAGGATAGCTGCTGCCGTGACGCTCCTTCTCCATTTGGGGGATTTTTCACTTCTGTGACAGGTAACATCACTTCTTAAAAAAGGGGTGGGGTCTTCTGTTGCCTACCCCCCTGCGTGGGGGTGGGGGAGGGTGTGTCGTGGTTTGTGACGTAACCCTGCTATCCAAGCCGGAACCAGCCGCAGCCGGGTGGGTGTAGTAGGGGTTGTAGTGACCCCCTGCGTAGACTGGTTGGTATCTGGTTGGATGCTGGGCCGCAAATCACTGAAAATACAATCTGTCCAATTCCGTCCATAACCGGCCACAACCGTCAGCACGGTCTGCAAAACCTTTATGCGTCGGTTCGATTCCGACCCGCGCCTCCAATTTCAAACCCCCATCCTATCGGCATCTTTGTTAATCGCCACTGACGATAATGATCCTCGATCGCGTGCTCATGGACCCTCCCGAGTGTCGCTTTTCTTGGGTCGACATAAGACCACAATCGATCTTGGAGCCAGTAGGTATTTCATCCGCTCTAAAGGGATTCCGTCGTCCAAGAAATCATCTGGACTGGGCAAAGCGGTGTCCACGATTCTCTTCCAGTCCTGTGCTGTTCCCTCCTGCACATTGAACTCCAACTGTTCCCAGTAGGCATTGATCATCACATAGATGTCGTCATCATCTTGAGAAGCGCCGTGCAGGCAGAATGCCAGGCTGTGCGAGTCCTGGGACAAATCGACCGTGGGGCCGACGCCGTACCAGGAAACATCCTCCCGCCAGAACCTGCTCCGACTCAACGAGGGATGACTTTTCCGGAACGCAATCATCTTCTTGAAGAACTGGAAAATGTCCTTATTAGATTGAAGTTGACTCCAATCCAGCCATCCAATGTCGTTGTCCTGGTTATAGGGATTGTTGTTGCCAAATTGCGTGTTCAGAAACTCGTCCCCGGCCCGAAACATCGGCGTACCGTTCGATAAGAAGAGCAGACAGCAGAAATTCTTTACTTGCTTGCGGCGCAACGCGAGGACTTCCGGGGAGACAGCCTCATCCCCTTCCTGCCCACAATTCCAACTGTAGTTCGCGTCAGTACCGTCCTGATTATTATTTCCGTTCTGCCAGTTACGCTTGTGGTCATAGGAGACGAGATCGTACAGCGTGAAGCCATCGTGGGACGTTACATAATTCACACTCTGGAATGCGTGATAAGCGTCGGCGCGGTTGTCGGGAAACAAATCATCGCTCCCATAAATCCGGCGCATCAGGTCAGGGACCATCCCGGAATCGCTCTTAACGAAACGGCGAATGTCATCGCGAAACCGTCCGTTCCACTGCAGCCAGGTCAATCCGGGGAATCCGCGCCCGAGCTGATAGGCAGCTGTGTCCCAAGGCTCCGCGATCAAACGCACCCGCCCTAATTCCGGGTCTGCCGCAATTTCACTGAAGATGGGCGCTTCGCCCCAGTTGAGAGACCCGTCGGCATTGCGACTGAATACCGACGCCAGATCAAAGCGGAATCCGTCGATATGCATCCCTCGCTTCCAATAACGCAAACTATCAATCACCATCTTGCGCACTTGTGCCTGGCCGAAATTCAAGGTGTTGCCGGTGCCGGAATAATTGGCGTAGGGGTTTGCCGGATCGGAGGACAGCATGTAATAACCGGCGCTGTCGAGACCCTTGAAGCTGTAGATCGGCCCTTTGTAGTCGCCCTCGCAAGTGTGGTTGTATACGACGTCCAGCACCACGCCGATATCGGCCTGATGAAAAGCCTTCACCATATTCTTGAATTCAAGATGCTGCTCACCAGCACGGTGTGTGCTCGCGTACTGAGCATGGGGCGCGAAGAAATTCAAAGGCATATAGCCCCAATAGTCGCCTTCTTGTGGATCACGCTGAAAAACCGGCATCAGTTCTACAACCGTCACCCCGAGTTCCTTTAAATAGGGGATCTTTTCGACGAGACCGGCGTATGTGCCGGCATGCGATGGGTCGACGCCTGAGTTTGGGTTCTTCGTGAAACCTCTAACGTGAAGTTCGTAGATGACTGCATCCGACTCATGAAACGGAGGCCGAATCCCCGACCAGTCAAATGTCGATCGGTGATCAGTCAGCACTCCCAAAGGCGCGTGGCCTGCATTGGAGCCTTCTCGCATGGCCAGGTTGCGATCAAATGCAGGTGGGAAGAAGATGCATTTCGCGTACGGGTCGAGCAGGACCTTCTGCGGATCGAAACTGTGGAGTTGAGGAATCGTCTCTCCTGATACGGAGTACGCGTAATAACGAGCGGCACCAAGCTTTGTAACCGGGATCCGGCAGTGCCAAATCTGGCCTGACTTGTTGTGCAAAAAATCCAATTGAAACGTCAGAAGAGGGTTCACCAGATCGGCTGGAGAATAGAGCAATAGGGTGACGCTCTCCGCATGTTCCGAGTGAACGGCAAAATTGAACGCTTGCTCCTCTTCGATCCACTTGACGCCAAGCGGCAATGGGTTGCCCTCAGCTTCCTCCCATGTCGGACGCCTGGCAGGTGGCGCCGCCACGGAATGGGCAGTGTCGGCTAAGTCGGCGTGCACTTCGAGGTTTGAATTGCTCACAGGTGTCTCTTTTTTCATCCGCATCCACTCGCTATTTCACATATTCGCCTGCCCGTGATCAGCGGAAGCTCGTCGCACCTTCGCGGTCCACTTGCTCCCTGACGGATGTTGCAGGGCTGATGGAGCGCGTGGAACTCTCCGTCAAATCCCGCAGCCATCGAAAAGCCTGAGAAGATAGCATGTCTTCTCGGACACGCCAACGCCAGTTCCCATCGGCACGACCGGGCACGTTCATACGAGCCTCGCTTCCCAGGTTGAGCAGATCCTGCAACGGGGCAATCGCGAGCGCCGCTGGTGACGACCATGCCAGCCGCATCAACTCCGGAGCGGCATCCGCACTGGTTCCCGGCGCGCGCTTGAGGTAGCTCCAGAAGTTCTGCCGCTGGTAGTCAGGCAATTCCTCATACCATTGTCGAGTTGTGGCATTGTCATGCGTGCCGGTATAGGCAACTGTATTGTGGACAAAGTTGTACGGCAGATATGGATTGTCCGCAGGACCATCGAAAGCGAATTGCAGGACACGCATCCCCGGCAGACGAAACTGGTCGCGCAGGGCGTGCACATCGGGCGTAATCAGACCCAAATCTTCCGCGATGAATGGTAGATGGCCCAGCTCTCTTTGCACCGCTTGAAAAAAGCTGGCTCCCGGACCCGCCACCCACTGCCCGGTCTGAGCTGTTGGCGCTCCGGCTGGAACGTACCACGCAGCCGCGAAGCCGCGGAAGTGATCCAAGCGAATCACATCGACGTGAGCCAGAAGAGCACGCAACCGATCAATACACCACCGATAGCCAGTCGAACGGAGGGCATCCCAGTTGTAAATAGGATTGCCCCACAATTGACCTTGCGCGCTGAAATAATCTGGGGGGACTCCGGCGACGAATTGTGGCCGATGCTGCTCATCGAGCAGGAAGAGCTCAGGGTTCGCCCAAACATCGCTGGAATCCGGTGAAACAAAAAAGGGCAGATCGCCGATCAAGCTCACGCCCCTGGCATGGGCATGCTCCTTGAGTTGATCGGCCTGGCGGAACAGCAAGAATTGCGCGAAGCGTACCTGATCGATTTGACTTGCTAACTCTCGCCGCGACTCGGCGAGAGCACTCGGGCTGCGCTGAACCAACTCTTCCGGCCACTCGAGGTAATAAGCGCCCTGATACTTGGCCTTTAGCGCCCGGAATAGAGCATAGTCTTCCAGCCAATTCGCCTGCCTGGCGCAGAACTCATCGTAGACAAGTGCGAGATCTCTGTCAGTGTGCTGCCCGGCTTCGAAGTTTGCCCACGCCGTTTCGAGCAGCCGCTGTTTGAACGGGATAACAGAATCGTAGTCGACTGTGTCCGCCGAGAAGTGTGACTGAGCATCGCTCGCCAGTATCAGCCCGTCCGAAATCAAAGCGCCGGGACTGATCAGCAGCGCGTTGCCGGCAAACGACGACATTGGTTGATAGGGCGAGTTTCCGTAACCAATCGGACCGAGCGGTAGCGCCTGCCACCACCTCTGGCCGGCATCGTGGAGACGGTCAATCCATGAGAAGGCCGACTGTCCCAGATCGCCGACGCCATACGGAGAAGGCAGAGAGGTGACGTGCAGCAGCAAACCAGAAGCACGATATTCAGGCGGAAACGGCGCAACCATGAGCGCGCCATTGCCGCTCACGTCCGGTCTCCCCGCTCGGGAGCGACTACGGAGGAACCCAGCGCCCTGTTCACCATTTCCTCCGCTTCCCTCAAAATCGCGCTCAGATGTGTCTGGCTCTTGAAACTCTCGGCGTAGATCTTATAAATGTTCTCGGTACCGGAGGGTCGCGCGGCAAACCAACCGCTCTCCGCCACAACTTTCAAGCCGCCGATTGGAGCATCGTTTCCGGGGGCTTTGGTCAGCTTGGCGGTGATCGGCTCGCCCGCAAGGTCTGACTCCTTTACCGCGTCCGGCGTGAGTTTTCCCAACTTTGCTTTCTGCTCGGGCGTAGCGGGCGCGTCGATGCGCGTGTAGTACGGGATGCCGAACTCCGCAGTCAGTTCGCGGTAGTGTTCTCCGGGATTCTTGCCAGTGCGCGCGCTAATCTCCGCCGCCAGCAGGTCCATGATCGGCCCGTCCTTGTCGGTCGTCCATACTGTGCCATCAAGACGAAGAAAACTAGCTCCGGCGCTTTCTTCTCCGCCGAAACAGTACGAGCCATCGACCAGCCCCGGCACAAACCACTTGAAACCCACCGGCACTTCGCGGAGCTTGCGGCCGAGCTTTTTGACGACCCGGTCAATCATGCTGCTGCTCACCAGTGTCTTTCCCACCGCAACTGTGTTACGCCACTGCGGCCGGTGAGTGAGCAAATATCGGATGGCCACGGCAAGGTAATGATTCGGGTTCATCAACCCCGCAGCTGGAGTCACGATCCCATGCCGATCAGCGTCGGTATCGTTTCCGAACGCCACCTGGTACTGATCTTTTAAGGCGACGAGCCTGGCCATCGCATAGGGACTCGAACAGTCCATGCGAATTTTGCCGTCGTGGTCAACGGTCATAAACGAAAATGTCGGGTCGATTATTGGATTGGTGACGACGATGTCTAACCCGTAAATCGAGTTGATCGGCTCCCAATAAGGCAGCGAGGCTCCGCCTAACGGGTCAACGCCAAGTTTAAGGTGAGCGCCGCGAATCGCATCCATGTCAATGACATTTTTGAGATCACGAACATATGGCAGGACGAAATCTTCCTGGTGCGTGGTTGCGGACCGGATCGCCTTCGCAAACGGAATTCGCTTGACCCCTGCATTCTTTGCTCGCAACAATTCGTTCGCGCGATTCTCTACCCAGCGGGTCACGTCGGTATCAGCCGGGCCGCCGTTGGGCGGGTTGTACTTGAAGCCTCCATCTTCCGGCGGATTGTGCGACGGCGTAACGACGATGCCATCGGCGAGATGGTCTTTCTGCTTGCGGCCCCGGTTGTAAGCCAGAATCGCTCGCGAGATAACCGGCGTCGGAGTTATCCCGTCGTCTTGCTGAATGATTGTGTCCACGTTGTTTGCCGCCAGCACCTCGAGGGCGGTGCGTTGCGCTGGCCCCGAGACTGCGTGCGTGTCTTTCCCCATATAGAGCGGGCCGTCGGTTCCCTGCTGGTGCCGGTATTCGCAGATCGCCTGGGTAATTGCGAGGATGTGCGCTTCGTTAAATGTGCCGCGCAGGGGCGAGCCGCGGTGTCCGCTGGTGCCGAAGCTGACTCGCTGGTTTGGATCATCAAGATCGGGACGTCGCTCGAAATATTCCTTCTCCAGGCGAACCACGTCCACCAGCAACTCCTTGGGCGCGGGTTTGCCTGCCAGCGGCGAAATGTTAGGTTCGCCTGTCCGGGACTGTGTTTCTAAAGCACTGGGCATGGTTCCACTTTCCAAATCTCGCTTGCGTATTCCGCAATCGAGCGATCGCTCGAAAACTTCCCGGAGCTGGCGACATTCAAGATTGCTTTCTGCGCCCAGGCGCCGGGTTCCGAATAGAGCGTGCCGAGCCGGTCTTGTGCGTTGCAATACGAGGTCAGGTCTGCCAGATGCATGTAGTGATCGCCCTGGGTCAGAAGCATATCGCGCAAGGGAGCGAACACTCCTGGTTCATTGCGGCTGAAGTAGTCAGAAAAAATGAGGTTCAGGGCAGCTCGAGTCTCGGGTTCATTTTCATAGTGCCAGTGTGGATCATACCAAGCGCGGCTGTTCTCGACTTGCTCCACGGTGAGCCCGAACAGGAACATGTTCTCTTCTCCAGCTTCCTCCGCCATTTCGATGGTCGCACCGTCGCGGGTTCCGACCGTTAAGGCTCCATTCATCATAAATTTCATGTTGCTGGTTCCGCTGGCCTCGTAGCCGGCGGTCGAGATCTGGTTGGAGACATCGCTGGCTGGAATCAGCCGCTCCGCCAACGAAACGTTGTACTCAGGGAGAAAGACGACGTTCAGCCGGCCGCGCGCCGCCGGGTCGGCGTCAATCGTGTCTGCCAGGTTGTTGATGAACTTTATGATGAGCTTGGCCAGCTTGTAAGCTGGCGCCGCTTTACCAGCGAAGAAAAATGTCCGAGGCACTATCTTCATGCTGGGATTTTCCCGCAGCCGGTTATAAACGATCACAATCCGCAGCGCATTCATCAATTGCCTCTTATATTCGTGAATGCGCTTAATGTGGCAATCGAAGACGGTATCCGGGTCCACGACACACCCAGACGTTGACTTGAGCCAATTGGCAAACTCCACTTTGGCCTCTCGCTTTGACTTGAGGAAGCGTTCGCGAGCATTGGAATCCTCCGCGAATGGCTTGAGCTGTTTGAGCAGGCTGAGATCTTTAATCCAGCGATCTCCGATGACTTGGGTGATTTCGCGGGCCAGCGCGGGGTTGGCCTCGAGCAACCAGCGCCGGGGCGTCACTCCGTTTGTCTTGTTGCTAAAACGCTCGGGAAACATTTCCGCGAGATCCTTGACCGTCGTGGTTCGCAGCAGCTTGGAGTGGACAGCAGACACTCCGTTGGTGCTGTGCGAGCCAACAATGGCAAGGTTGGCCATCCGGATTTTGCGCGGGCTGCCTTCTTCCACCAGGCTCATGCGCTGCACGCGACCCTCGTCGCCCGGAAAGCGAACCCGAACTTCATCGAGCAGCCGGCGGTTAATCTCATAGATGAGCTCCAGGTGACGAGGAAGCAGTATCTCAAACCACGCCACCGGCCATTTCTCCAGGGCCTCAGGCAGCAAGGTGTGATTTGTGTACCCGAGCGTCTTCTTCGTCAGGTCCCAGGCCTGGTCCCATCCCAAGTGCACATCGTCGAGCAAGATTCGCATCAGTTCAGGTACCGACATGGAAGGATGCGTGTCATTGAGTTGAATTGCGGCCTTCTCCGGAAACTTTTCCCAATCCGAGTTGTGGCGCAGGAAACGGCGCACCAGGTCGGCCATGGAGCACGCGACCAGAAAATACTCTTGCAGAAAGCGCAGCCCCTGCCCCTTCGTCGTAGAATCGTCAGGATACAGCACGCGTGTAAGCGACTCGGCTTGGAGGGTTTCGCCGAGTGCGCCCACGAAGTCTCCGGTGCCAAACTTCTCAAAATCGAAATAATCGGGCGCCGCCGCAGCCCAGAGCCGGAGCGTATTGATCGTCTTTCCGCCATAGCCCACCACAGGACGATCAAACGGGATACCGATCAGGCTTGACGGCTGGTCGCGGATGACTTGAAAATTACCCTCCTGCAACTTGAATGAGACGTTCAGCCTGACTTCCACCTTCTCGTGAAGCCGGGCAATCTCCCAGGGATCGCCGTAGCGGAGCCAGTTGTCGGGGTTCTCCTTTTGCCAGCCATCTACAATCGATTGCTTGAACATGCCGTACTCATAGCGCAAACCATACCCGCTGGCGGGGAGCTGCATGGTCGCCATCGAGTCGAGAAAGCACGCCGCGAGGCGGCCCAAGCCACCGTTGCCCAGCCCAGCATCTGGTTCCTGCTCGACTAGTTCAAGCCAGTCGATACCATGTTCTTTCGCTGCATCCGGTAAAAGCGGATCCAGTAACAGGTTGGTGATGTTGTTAGCCAGCGAACGTCCGATGAGAAACTCCATTGAAAGGTAATAGATGCGTTTGGCATTCTCTCGCTCATAAGTGTTCTTGGTCAGCACCCAACGGTGAGCGAGAATGTCTCGCACGGAACTGGAGAACGCCTCAAAGCGCTCACGCGCACTCGCCACCTTGGGATCGATCGCTCTGTCAAAAACCAGATGCCGTTCATAAAAAGCGTTTTCCGTCCCGATAAACGGCATCGCGCCGTACCCGTACTGTTTCAGAACGTCTGAAACGTTAGTTGCGCTGGTGGTCATGGGAACGACTTTTGCGGGGCTTGGGCGCGCCACGCGATTGGTGCTCATAAGATGATCCTTAGCTTTCTAGGTTGTGGAAGCGTTCGTGTTCAATATTCAAAGCCCCGCCAGTCAACAGTACAGCTCCTCGTCTGGTCCGAGCTCAATGCCTGACGCTAAAAGGTACGCACGCATGGCCTTTTCGGCCGCGAACCAATCAATTTCCGGTGACCCAAGCGGACTGCCTCTTTTCTCCCAGAGCTGGTACGCGAGTTTTTGCACCAGTTCATGACGATCCTCTCCATAAAAATCGGTGAGCGGCTTGGGCCGTTCCGCGCGGTCTCCGCTTCTGCTTTTGGGCTGTTCAGTCATGGGACCCTGGTTTGTTCTTCGGCACCTTTCCCTTACGACTGCTTCGATTTACGGTAATACCTGATCAGGTTGTTGGTCGAACTGTCGTGCGCAAGCTGCGGTTCTGTTTTGCTCTCCAGTTCAGGGATGATGCGTTGCGCGAGGACTTTTCCCAGTTCGACGCCCCATTGGTCGAATGAATCGACATTCCAAATTGCGCCCTGGGTAAACACGGAGTGTTCGTACAGCGCCACTAGCTTTCCGAGAATTTCCGGCGTGAGTTTTTCAGCCAGAATCGTATTTGACGGACGGTTGCCCTCGAAAACCCGGTGCGGAACGAGCCACTTCGGAGTGCCTTCCGCCGCGACTTGTGCGGGCGTCTTGCCGAAGGCCAGCGCCTCGGTTTGTGCGCAAACATTGGCAATCAGCATGTCGTGATGTCGCCCGAGTGGATTCAGGGGCTTCGAAAACGCGATGAAGTCGCAGGGAATGAGTCTCGTCCCCTGGTGAATCAGTTGGTAGAAAGAGTGTTGGCCGTTGGTTCCCGGTTCTCCCCAATAAATTGGGCCAGTGTCGTGCTTAACCTTCTTCCCGCGAAGCGTGACGTGCTTGCCGTTGCTTTCCATCGTGAGTTGCTGAAGGTAGGCCGGGAAGCGTTTCAGGTATCGCTCGTAGGGCAGGACGGCGACCGTCTGCGCCCCGAAGAAATCGTTGTACCAGATCGCCAGAAGACCCATCAGCACGGGCAGATTCTGCTGGAAGGGAGCGGTGCGGAAGTGTTCGTCCATCTGATGGAAACCATTCAACATCGCCTGAAAGTTCTCAGGGCCAATCGCGACCATTGTGGACAGGCCAATGGCGGAATCCATCGAGTAGCGTCCGCCAACCCAGTCCCAGAACTCGAACATGTTGGCGGTATCGATCCCGAATTTCGCAACCTCGGCCGCATTCGTCGAGACCGCCACAAAATGCTTCGCAACCGACTTTTCGTCCCCACCTAGTCCAGCGAGAGACCACTCGCGAGCCGTGTGAGCGTTTGTCATCGTTTCCAGGGTTGTGAAGGTTTTCGAAGAGATGATGAAAAGTGTTTCCGACGGATCGAGGTCACGGACCGCCTCCGCGAAATCAGTGCTATCAATGTTGGAAATGAAGCGGAACGTGATGGCTCGATCGCTGAAGTGCTTCAGAGCCTCATACGCCATGACCGGACCCAGGTCGGAGCCGCCGATGCCGACGTTGATCACGTTACGAATGCGCTTGCCGGTGTGTCCCTTCCATTCACCGCTTCGCACGCGGTCGGAGAAATCCGCCATCCGGTCGAGCACGGCATGCACCTTGGCAACCACGTTTTCACCATCGACCAGGATGGATTCGTCTCGCGGCGCACGCAGGGCAACGTGCAAGACTGCGCGCTTCTCGGTGATATTGATTTTCTCCCCGTGGAACATGGCATCGATTCGTGCCTTCAGGCCAGACTCTTCCGCCAGTTGAAGAAGGAGTTGGAGCGTTTCATCGGTGACGCGGTTCTTTGAGTAATCCATGTAAAGACCAACGGCCTCGAGCGCCAAACGCTCACCGCGCTTCGGATCATCGGCAAAAAGCTGCCGCAAATGTAGCTTCGAGACCGCTTTGTAATGTAACGCCAGTGCGCTCCACGCTGTCTGTCTGGTCCTCGGCGGCTTCGTCAGTGGTTGGACCTGTGCTGCCATATCCCTACTCCTTTTGTATTCGCGCGTTTTACTCTCTAGAGCTTCATACCCTTTGATTTAACTGACCGCCTTGAGGGTGCTGCTTTTGTTTAGCGAGGCATTTCTAGAAGAATCCCGGCCAAACCTTTCCGATCACTTTCTTACCTGTCTCTCACAGTTTCCAGGTCTGGGAAGGCTTCCCCTGCGAGGTGACTGAGAACATGGCCCGGTGGCACGTCGAAAAACAGGCGAAACCCTCTTTTCAGGAAAAGCCGTTTGCCTCAGGCCTGAAGGCACTGCAGTCGATACGAAAGTATGGGCAATACCATCGTCCAATTGCGGGGCCCATTTTGTTCTGGCTGAATGGTGACAGCTTTATGTCGCCGGGTGGTTTATGTCACCCGAGCGACGGTTTTGGACAGATGCTCTAAGTTCTTGAGATTGTCGTGGGCTATGTGTGCATTTGTCACAACGAATCACCTACAGACGGCCGGCGGCTATTGTCGGCTTTAATCATCCGGTTTCCGAGACTAAACAAATACGGAGGAAAATCCCATGGCAACTACAAACGCACCTTCGAAATCGGCACAGATTCGCCTGGCCCGGCGGTCGCCCGCCTACTGGCGTGTCACGATCGACAATCCACCGATCAACGTCATGGGCCCGGTAATGGTCCAGCAGTTCCAGGAAGTCATCGACGCCCTCGAGGCCGATGAGCATGTCAGAGTTGTGGTCTTCGACAGCGCGGTCGACGACTACTTCCTGAATCACTCCGATTTCACGGCCAAGCGTGAGGACCTGACCGCACTGCCGCCTGGGCCCACAGGCTTGCCGCCTTGGCCGGACTTTCTCGTGCGCCTGACCCGCTTGCCAGTCGCCTCCATCGCCCTCATCCGCGGCCGTGCGACCGGCAACGGCAGCGAGATCACGCTGGCCTGCGACATGAGTTTTGCCAGCCGCGAGAAGGCCATCATCTCGCAATGGGAGGTGGGCGTAGGGATGGTCGCCGGCGGCGGCCCCATGGCTCGGCTTCCCCAACTCATCGGCCGAAACCGCGCCCTCGAGGTGCTCTTGAGCTCAGAAGACATCCGCGCAGACCAGGCCGAGGCCTACGGCTACATCAATCGCGCCCTGCCCGATGCTGAGCTAGACGCATTTGTAGAGTCACTTGCGACCCGCATCGCCAAGTTCGACAAATGGGCGATCGCCCAGACCAAGCGCCTCGTCAACACCAGCCTGCCGCCGGACGTTGAGCTCGGCGCCGGGTGGGATGCGTGCATCGCTTCGCTCGGTCGACCTGCCGCCCAGGAGGGGATCAAAGCGCTGATGACACGCGGCTTCCACAAGCCGGGGGACGTCGAAAATCGGCTCGGATACTACCTGGGCCAAATCGTGCGCTAGGTTTGTTAATTTACACCGGACGACGATACTTCCGCCTCGTCGCCTGACTCCCTCATCCTCGTGACCTCTCTGCGGGGTAAGTGATGCCATCTTGGATTCGTGCAAAAGGAGTGAGCGAATGAATCTGCGAATGTTTCATGCTCATAATGTCTTCAACTCGAATCCCGCGTACAGTCAGCGCATCGGCGATGAGCGAACGGTGGCAACGCCAAGGAACCGCTTCCGCGCACATAATCGCGCTCCGTCTCTGCGCAGCCAGTTTCATCAACCGGTCTAACCCTGCTCCAAATGCGGGAGTCTGCATGTAATCAGCAAAGCCGCGAAACGAAGTATTGCGCCACCCCATATTGACCGAATCGCGACGGGGCCGACGCAAGCCCCCGAGCTTCCGCAAGAGCACGTAGCCGATCCTGGCAGATCGCAGCTTCTTCGACAGCGTATCCCGATTGAACTGAGGATTGTGTCTCGATCGCGGGATACTGCGAACATCTATGACACGCTTGACGCCGTAGACCCGCAGAAGCCTGAGGAAGTCCTTCCATGTGCGTGTCGAATGCCCAACCGTCAACACAGCGGGTTTTTCGGTTTTAGCCTTTTTCACGACGTCACCCAAACCCACATCAGGGCGCCCGCGCATTCTTGATCCTGCAGAGGATAAAAGGGGAACATCCTGGCTGCCGCGCGATGGCCGTCTTTACGAATTATTACGACCGTGGATACAGCGACTAGGCCGCAGTCATCGCTGCTGGTCCGGGCCGGAGCTTGGCGGCCATTCTCACCAGATCGGCAAGAGAATCCGCGTTCATCTTCTGCATGACCTTGCCGCGGTGTGCCTTCACCGTGATTTCGCTGATACCGAGTTCCCCACCAATCTGCTTATTCAACAAACCGGAGACCACCCGCCCCATAACCTGCCGTTCGCGACGCGAGAGCGACGCGTAACGGTCCTGCAGCACCCTCATCTCCGCCTCCCGACTCAGAGCAACGCGGCTACGTTCGAGGGCGGCCCGGATGGCGCTCAACAGCGCATCTTCACCGAATGGCTTAGTCAAGAATTCGACAGCTCCCGCCTTCATGGCTTGGACCGTCATAGGCACGTCCCCGTAGCCTGTGATGAAGATGATCGGCATATCCGGCCGCTCCACAGCGACACGCTTCTGCAGCTCGAGACCATTGAGTCCTGGAAGAGAAAAATCCAGCACCAGGCAGCTCGGAACGAGAGCTCGTGGACGGGTAAGGAATTCCTGGCCGGAAGCGAAGGTCTCCGGCTGCCAGCCTTCGCAGCGGATCAATAATTCCACCGATTCCCGCACCGAGATGTCATCGTCGACCACGAACACGATTGGTCCTACGTCCACCATGGGTGGCCTCCAATTCATGGCACAGTGCGTGCATTAGACTTATGTTTCACTCCTCAATTTGCCCCGGCAATCGTCCCGGTGGAAGAACCGTAACGCTGAACGAACGGTTTGGAGAAGCTGCTCGTCGCCAAAAGGCTTGCCCAGGAAAGCGGCAGCGCCCGCTTGCATCGCTCGCTGACGGGATTCTTTGCTCTCGTAAGCCGTGATGAAAATGATAGGAATGCCACAGCCCGCGGCTGCGAGGTGGCTTTGGAGCTGCAAACCGTTCATGCCCGGCATCTGCACGTCGACGATGAGACACGAGGTATCGTGCAAATTGCCGGACCTCAGGAAAGTTTCGCCAGATTCAAAAGCTGCCGCTCGAAAGCCGAAGGACTCGATGAGTAGTGTGGTGGTCCTGCGAACTGACTCATCGTCGTCAACTACCGAGATCAGGTTCTCTGTCACTCTGAACTCCTCAATGAGCGCAACATATTCGACCAGAGAGAAAGAATCTATTGGACGTTGGTAGATCTATGTCCTAAAAAGGATGATGCGGGTAAGCTTTCGCTTACGAGGCTTTTTCCGAGGGGTCTTTGAGCTTCTCGATCATCCTTGCCAGGTCGACAAGGGATTGCGCGTTCATCTTCTCCATTGCACGGCTGCGCTGAACTTTCACTGTACTTTCCGCAGTTCCAAGTTTGCCAGCAATCTGTTTATTGAGCATTCCTGAGACAAGCATGGAGATGACCTGCTGCTCGCGAGGAGTCAGCGAGTCGAAGCGCTGTTGGATGTCTGTTACTTCTTTCTCCTTTTCACGCCTCGCACGATCTTGGTCGAGTGCTACGCGAACAGCGTCCAGCAGATCCTGATCGCGGACGGGCTTGGTGAGGAATTCCACTGCACCAGCCTTCATGGCGCGAACACTCATTGGAATGTCGCCGTGGGCGGTCAGAAAGACGATCGGAATACGAATGTTTCTGGCTGCCAGCTCGCGCTGGAAATCGAGCCCACTCAATCCAGGCAGTCTGACGTCCAGCACAAGGCAACTGGGCGCATCCGGCGGTTTCTTATGCAAGAAGTTATCGGCCGAGTCGAAGCTTTCAACCTGCAACCCCACCGTGCTTAAGAGGAACTTGAGCGAAGAACGTACCGATGAATCATCATCGACCACAAAAACGACCGGAGGTCCAGTCATGAGGGACTCCCCCCGGATTTCGGCAGCGTGAAGCTAAAAACAGCACCATGAGGAGAGTTGGGCGCTGCCCAAAGTCGACCACCATGACTTTCAATAAGAGAGCGGCTGATGGACAAGCCCATTCCCATACCATTCGCTTTCGTTGTAAAGAAGGGAGTGAAAAGGCGATGTGCTTCCGAGCTAAGGCCAGTGCCGCAGTCGCTTACCGCAACCAGTACGTCCCCAGAGTCGTCGATCCGGGATCGCATGCAGAGTAAACGCGGTCGATTTGTGACCGCAGTCATAGCTTCAATGCCATTCATGATTAAGTTCAGCAGGACCTGCTGCAACTGAACACGATCAGCCAACACGAGCGGGAGAGCTTCCGTCAATTGACGATCGAGGAGAACTCGATTTTCGTAAAGCTCGCGGCCGGCCAGAGCCAGCACCTCTTGAATCACCTCGTTTATGTCCAGTTCGTTCTTTTCGGCAGGTGCCTTCCTTATGAATCCGCGGATTCGAGCAACGACGGCGCCCGCGCGAGTACCATTAGCAACGATTTCCTCAAGAGCCCGGCGCAGAACCTCAGGTTGGAGGTTATCAGCCGCAAGCAGCCTCAGGCACGCGTTGCTGTTATTGATCACCGCAGTCAGAGGTTGATTGACTTCGTGGGCGATGGACGCGGCCAGTTCGCCCATGGTGGTTACCCTGGAAACACGGGCCAATTCCACTTGCGTCATATGTAATGCTTGCTGGGCTTCTTTCCAATCATGCAGATCCACAACGGTCCCGAACCATTTGATGACGCGACCATCCTGATCACGCAACGGTAGAGCGCTGGAAATGCACCAACGATATGCGTTGTCCGCCGCCCGCCGGCAGCGAAATTCATGCTGAAACGGCTCACCCGTCGAAACCGCGACTGTCCAGGCCTGCGCCATCTTCTCAAGGTCATCCGGATGAACGGATTTCATCCAGCCGTTGCCTCGGACCTGGTCTGCGGATAATCCTGTGTAGTCAAGCACGCGCTGGTTATAGTAATCAATCGCACCGTCTGTCTCCGCACTCCAGAGCATCTGGGGAATAGTCTCGGTCAATTCACGCAGAGTGCGTTCACTCGCGCGAAGCTTGTCCTCTGCCAGCTTTCTTTGGCTGATATCGCGGATGAAGCCCGTGAACAGCCGATGCCCATCGTTGGTGAGTTCGCCGAACGACACTTCGATCGGAAACTCCCGCCCATCCTTGTGCAGGCCGGTGAGTTCGGTCCCTTGCCAATTGATGTGCCGCTCCCCGGTAGCCATGTACCTTCTGAATCCCTTGTCGTGCAACTTCCGCATGTACTCCGGCATTAGTACAGTCAGCGGGATCCCAACCAACTCCACTGGGTCATAGCCAAAGATGCTCCTGGTTGCGGGATTGGCAAACTGAATCGTGCCGTTCTCGTTCATGCTGACCATTGCATCACTGGCGGTTTCCACCACGACGCGATACTTCTCTTCGCTGTAGCGGAGGGCGGATTCTTCTTGCTTACGTTCAGTTATATCGGCGGACATGTTTTCCGAACGTTACACGAGGTTCTTGGCCCAAGCATTCTAAACCGAAAGGGAGGCCGGGGCCATTCTGGGCTCGACATTCGCCACAGCCTCGTCGCCTTTCGATGACCGCTGGGGCGCCAGAAGGGTGGTGCAAAGCCGATACCAAAGTATCGACGATACTATCGTCCAATTGTTCATCTCCCAAGCTTCTGTTCTGATTGTCGCGTCGAGCGGATTCAATGGGAATGCTCACAACCAGGACACAGGAGAAGGAACATGAAAATACTGATGGTGCTGACGTCGCACGACGTACTCGGCAGCACCGGCCGCAAGACCGGCTTCTGGCTTGAAGAATTCGCAGCTCCTTACTTTGTTTTCAGGGACGCCGGCGCACAACTGACCCTCGCCTCACCGAAAGGTGGGCAACCACCCATCGATCCGAAGAGCGATGTACCAGAAAATCAAACGCCCGCCATGGCCCGGTTCAAGCAAGACCAGACGGCACAAAAGGCCCTCTCCCAGACGGCCAAGCTTGCCGACATGAAATCGGAAGATTACGACACGGTCTTCTACGTGGGCGGACACGGCCCCATGTGGGATCTGGCAGAAAGCTCAGTTTCGATCGCCCTACTCGAATCCTTCTACAATTCCGGCAAGCCGATCGCGCTGGTCTGCCACTCGCCCGGCGTGCTTCGTCACGTGACCTACCAGGGCGCGCCGCTTGTGAAGGGTAAACACGTGACCGGTTTTACCAATGGCGAGGAGGGAGAGGTGCACCTCACCAACGTTGTCCCGTTTCTCGTCGAGGATGAGTTGATGCGGCTGGGAGCCATCTTTGAGAAACTCGCAAACTGGCAGCCGCTTTCAATCGTTGATGGCCGTCTTATTACCGGACAGAATCCCGCGTCCTCGACCGTCGCAGCCGAAAACCTTATAAAACTACTCGCTGCGGAGAAGGCCGCTTAAGGACATGCTCACTGAGTTCCCGTACGTCGGCCCACCGCACAAGGTCCGATCTGCGGAAGCGGTGGCCGCCTAAGCGTGAACGGAGCCAGGCACATGCACATTTTGACATCTCCCCGTTTAGATTCATCCTTGCAGTTCTCCTGCATGAAACTAGTGATAACTATAATGCTGGCATCATTTCAATTGTTCGCGCAAGCCCAGGTACGAGGAAAGGGAAATCCAATGAAGTATCCGACTCTCTATCGCACCATACAGATTGATGGGCTGTCGATTTTCTACAGAGATGCCGGTCCGAAAGACGCGCCGACACTTCTCTTGCTGCACGGACTTCCGTCATCCTCGCGAATGTTTGAGCCGCTTTTCGCCCGGCTGTCCGACCGCTATCATCTGGTCGCTCCTGATTACCCTGGCTTCGGGCACAGTGACTGGCCGGATCCGAAACAATTCGCGTACACGTTCGATCACATCGCTGAAATCATGAATCGCTTCACCGAAGCACTCGGGCTCTCGCGCTACACACTTTATATGCAGGATTACGGCGGGCCGGTGGGTTTCCGCATGATCTTGGCGCACCCGGAGCGCGTGGAAGCGCTTATCGTTCAGGACGCGGTTGCGCACAACGAAGGCCTGGGAGCGAATTGGAAGACGCGACGGACATTTTGGGCCGATCGCGCTCCGAACGAAAGCGCGCTGCGCACAATCCTGCTGTCGCTGGCTACGACACGTACACGGCACGTCGGAAACGATCCCAATGTGGAGCGCTACGACCCCGATCTATGGACCGATGAATTCCATTTTCTCAATCAGCCCGGCCAGGCCGAGATTCAGAGCGACCTGTTCTACGACTATCGAACTAATGTGGACGCGTACCCGAAGTGGCAAGCATGGATGCGCGAAAAGCAGCCGCGCCTGCTGGTGATCTGGGGCCAGTATGAGCTGTCGTTCGATAACTCGGAGCCGGAGGCCTATCGCCGCGACGTGCCGAAAGCCGAAGTGCACATCGTGGACGGCGGTCATTTCGCGCTGGATACGGCGGCCGACGAGATCGCAGGATTGGTGCGGGACCTTGTCGGTGTTCAGTCTTCAGAGGCGCGCCCTGTTTATAACCGCCCGTAGTCTTTTAATGCTCCGAAAGGCAAACCAGAGTCTGGCTCGCTAGGCGATCACTCGTCAATGTCTCTTATTACGAGGGTCGGGAAATGCCAAACTTCTTTATTTTGTATGCCAGTCCTGTCCTATTAAGGCGGAGCCGTGCGGCCGCTCCGCGCGTTCCTCCAACTACCCAGTTGCTTTCGCGCAGCGCTTGGAGAATCAACTCCCGCTCTGCCTGCTCGAGCACATTACTGTCAGGCGGTGCGCTTAGATCGCACGCGGCATGGGAATGTCTGCTAATGGCACTCGAAGCGATGGGCCCGCGGATAGCAGCACCGCCCGCTCCATCAGATTCTGTAACTCGCGTACGTTACCCGGCCAAGTGTGACGGGTTAGAGC
>Ga0210406_10000908_pt1 | contig 38536 bp, 39 predicted proteins | sample IncBWC30MmetaG_FD_155454 | JGI IMG/M metagenome (GOLD analysis project Ga0210406, IMG submission 155454) | Forest soil microbial communities from Barre Woods Harvard Forest LTER site, Petersham, Massachusetts, United States - Inc-BW-C-30-M | ecosystem: Environmental > Terrestrial > Soil >... | reverse complement strand
GCACTTAGGCTATCATCTTGGTATTGGTTGATCAGTGCGAAGTTGAACTGCGGATGAGTTGCGACGAATTCTTCCGCAAGACTAAGCTGGCGGTGAATAGAGTCGCCTTCCTTCTGCTTGTCACTTGAGAAACGTGCGTAAGAGTAGAGTTACTTTGGCGACCATGGCTGCGACCTCCTCGAACAGGGCGAAAAGCGAGTCGCAGTTGTAACATAGCGGTCAGTTCGAATGCAAGAGAAGGCTGCTTGTGTAGCCGTCGACGACGCCGGCATAAGCCGCAAGCGCGCTCAACGCCATGACCCAGGCTTTGGGATTGACCCACTGGACTCCGGCCCCGGCGAGAAACCCGATCGGGCGTCCGCCGGCCTCAATCTCGCCGATAGGCTTAGCGAGCGCGATCTTGAGCGCAAGCCAGATCATATAAATCGACCCTGCGATCCGCATGATCGGCAGGATTTGTGGGAAGCGCTGGAACAGCATGTCGAGTCCAAGCCCGACGACGGCGATCATGAGCCCAAAGCCCAGGATCACACCAGCCAGATGAGGCAGGGTGGGTCCCAAGCCATATTTTACGCCGGATGTCATCAACATCAGGTTGTTCGGTCCGGGCGTGACTCCGGCGACGAAGGCGAACGTAGCCAGCGCCCAAAGGATTTCAGGATGAACGGTCAGCGCGGATCTCCGCAAAAAACGCTCGGCGCTTAGAGAGCCGTCACGTCCTCGTCGCCGGACTCGTCCTTGCGCGCCGGGCGGCTTCCGCCGCGCCGCGCCCTGCGGCCGGCGTCGAAGGCCGCTTTCGCCATCGCGCTAAACGGACTTGTCAGCGCGCTGACCCGGTCGAGGCCTGCGACCGCGCGTTCGCCACGCGTCAGCACCCGGTCGAGTTCCGCCATGGTCTTGGACAAAGTGGGTTCGTCATCGTCGAGCCAAGTCTGAAGAACGCGCGCCCAGGCGAGCGCCAGGCCCTGGAGCTTGATGGCGCCCGACGCGCCCTCCGCTTCGATCCCGGCCGCCTCGAGCATGAAGCGCATTGAGGACATCGTCACCTGGTTCATCGCCAACGCTGCGGCGGGCTGGCGACGGAGCCATGCGGCGACTTCACGCAGGCCTTCGCGATAGGGCGCCATCGCTTCCAAACGGCGCATCAGGACGTCGAATAACCGCTCGCGCGAATTTTCTTCAGAAAGCTCCCCATCGTCCTGGGCGAGAACGATGCGATCGATGTGGCGTGTGAAACCGGCGAGTACGGCCCCCTTGGAAGGGAAGGCGTCCCGGAAGTCGGCTAGAGAAACGCCGGCGGCCCTAGAAATGTCGCGGACCGAGATGTCCTCGAAGCGCCGCTCCGCCGCAAGCTCCATAAGCGCATCGACGATTTTGCCGCGGGTGTCGGTCGGCGGGGATTTGGCCTCACTTTTTGGTCTCGTCGCCATGACGCTCCTCCGTCTCATCTCCCGCTAATGTAAGCGCTCAGCCGCCCGTCGCCAAGGAAGCCTGCCTAGCCCGCCATTTCGGCTGCGCGCGCGCGGGCCGCAGCCGTCGCCCTGGCCATTAGGTCGTTAAGCCCTTTCGGGTCCTCAAGCACGGCGAGGGCGGCGGCGGTGGTGCCCCCCGGGGAGGTGACGTTGCGGCGCAGCATCGCGGGCGAGGTCGCGCTCTCGCGGCGCATGAGCTCCGCCGCGCCTTCGACCGTGCCGCGCGCCAGGCTCATCGACATTTCCGCCGGGAGACCCAGTCTCTCGGCTGCCGCGGCAAGCGCTTCGGTCAGAGCGAATATATAGGCCGGCCCTGACCCGGAAATCGCCGTCGCCGCGTCGATCGCGCTTTCGTCGTCAAGCCAGAAGAACGCCCCGACCGCGCCAAGCAGACGCTCGCACCAGCGCCGTTGCTCTGCGTTGACGTGCGCGTTCGCGAAGGCGGCGGTGACGCCCCGGCCGATCGCAGCCGGCGTGTTGGGCATCGCGCGCACGACGGCGCGCGCCTGCGGGAGGCGAGCCGTCAGATTGGCGATGGTCTTGCCCGCAATGATTGAGAGCAGGAGCGTGGGTTCTCCGGCGAGTTGGCTGATTTGGGGGGCGACCTGGTCCAGGCTCTGCGGCTTGACCGCGAGAACCAGCATTTGGGGGGGCGAGGCGATGCGAGGGTTGAGCGCAACGCCCCGGTCCGCCGCGAGCGACGCGATCTCGGATGAAGGATTGGGCTCGAGGATCGTCAGCGAGGGTGCAGGGAGCCCGGCGTCGAGCCAGCCCTGCGCCATCGCTCCCCCCATCTTCCCGGCCCCAATCAGGACGAGGCGCGCCGGCCATTCGGTCATCTGTCACTTCCGTTAGGGTTAGGAGAGTCGCCGGAACATTTGCGCGACTGTCGCATTTTTGCCTCGGTCGGTAGCTTTCGGCAAACGACCTTGCAACAAACGCTTGGACTCAACCGGCAGGTTTCGCTAATAGGTTTGTGGCGAAACCTGGATGGCGGACCTCCGGGCGGCGCTCGCGGGTTTGTGAATAGTTTTCGGGCTTACGCTTGGTAACTTTCGTGAAACCGTTACGTTTTATGGTAAGGAAATCGTTAGCAGTGTGGTCGGCGGGGCGGCGATGAAGACGAATGTGGTCATAGTGGGGCTTGTGCTGGGCGTGGCGGCTTTGGCGAGCGGGTGCACGCCGGTCATTCAATCCGGGCTTCCCGATCCGCAACTTAGCGCGCGCGACAAGCAAATGATGGCGCTTGCGGAACCGGACGAGTGGACGATTCCCACCCGCCGCAGCATTGTCCAGTATCAAACACCCGAGAAGCCGGGCACCATAATCGTCGACACCACCAACAACTATCTCTATTACATTCTGCCCCATGGCCAGGCGGTCCAATACAGGATCGCAAGCGGCGCCGAATATATGGGGTGGACCGGTCGCGCCGAGGTCGGAGCGATGAAGGAATGGCCGACCTGGATGCCGACGGCTTCGATTATGGAGCGCTGGCCGCAGTTCCAGGTCTATAAGCAGCACGGGCCCCTCGAAGGCCGGTGGGACAATCCGCTCGGCGCTCGCGCCCTTTATCTCTTCCAAAACGATCGTGACACGCTCATCCGCATCCACGGCACCAACGAGCCGTCGGAAATCGGGGGGCACGTCTCCTCGGGCTGTATCCGCATGCGCGACATGGACGCGATCGACCTCTATGGTCGGGTGCACGTCGGCACTCCCGTGGTGGTGATCAGCTAGCGCTTTCACCGGAAAGGCGGCTCGTCGAAGCTCCTAAGCTTACGTGAGTGCAGGGTATCGTCCTGACTCTGCAACAAGCCGATCGCCGCGATGCCAATCTGAAGATGCTCGGCGATGGCGCGCTCGTAGAATGCGTTCGCGGCGCCGGGCAGCTTGATTTCGCCGTGCAGCGGTTTGTCTGAGACGCAGAGCAGCGTTCCATAGGGCACGCGCATCCTGAAGCCCTGGGTGGCGACGGTCGCCGATTCCATGTCGACGGCGATGGCGCGCGAGATGTTGATGATCCGCCGCTCCTTCGACCAGCGCAATTCCCAATTGCGGTCGTCGTCGGTGACGACTGTGCCGGTACGCAAGCGGCGTTTGAGCGCTTCGCCGCGATCGCCTGTGACCTTGGCCACCGCCTCCTGCAGCGCGACTTGCACTTCAGCCAGCGCTGGGATCGGCGTCTCCAGCGGCACCGCCTCGTCGAGGATGTTGTCGCGCCGAAGATAGGCGTGCGCCAGCACGTAGTCGCCGATCACCTGTGACTGCCGAAGCCCGGCGCAGTGCCCAACCATCAGCCAGCAATGCGGCCGTAAGACCGCGATATGGTCGGTGATGGTCTTGGCGTTCGAGGGCCCGACGCTGATGTTGACCAGACTGATCCCGCGCCCATCCGCGCGTACGCAATGATAGGCGGGCATCTGGAAGCGATGCCAAACGACGGCCCCCACACGCGCCTCCGCCTCGGCCGGCGAAATCGACGAGTCGATGACCAGGTTGCCGGGCAAAATGACTTTCTCGACGCCCGTCCCCGCATGCAGCTGCTTCAGCCCCCATTGCACGAACTGGTCGACATATCGGTGGTAGTTGGTCAGCAGCACCCAGGGCTGCATCGCCCGCCAGTCGGAGCCGGTATAGTGCACGAGGCGGCGAAGCGAATAATCGACGCGGGGCGCGTCGAACAGGGCGAGCGGCCGCTCGGGGCCGAAGTCGAACTCGCCGTCCGCAGTCTCGTCGCCAATCGTGGCCAGCGAGGGCACGGGAAAGAATCGCGCGAGTTCCGCGGCGTCGGCGCCGCCGCCGCGGGTGAGCTCGTCGCCGCTCTCGATCACATAAGGATAGGGGATTTCCTGCGCGCCGACACCGACCTCGATCGCGGCGCCGTATTCCGTCACGAGCGGCTCAAGCTGCTCCAGCAGATAGGCGCGAAAATCCGCCGGCTGGGTGACTGTTGTCGTGTAGACGCCAGCGTCGCTGAACTTGGCGAACGCGCGCGCGTTCGAGAGCGCCGGGCCGTTGGGCGTATAGGTCAGGCGCAATTCGGGGTAGCGGAACAAAGCGCGGGTCGCCGCCGAGGGTGGCTCGCCCTCTTTAAGAAAGCGGTCGACGGCGCCATGCAGAGCCTGCGTCGCCTCACCATACAGGCGAACGAGCCGGTCGACCGCCTCATTGGGGGTCGCCACGCGCTCGAACGGGCCTTTGACGCTGTCGATCGACGGGCCAAGCACGGAAACGGTCTCCTCGAAAAGCGGCGTCAGGCGGTCGCCCAGACCTGGCCGCAGCGCGGCGGCCTAGCTTTTCGCTGCGATGCAGGCGATCTCGACAGTGTAAGCCGGCGCCGCGAGCTTGGCCTCCACCGTCGCGCGGGCTGGCGCATGGCCGGCGGGGACCCACGCGTCCCACACTGCGTTCATTTCGGCGAATGTGCCTATGTCGGCGAGATATATGGTGGTCGACAGAATCTTGGCTTTGTCGGAGCCTGCTTCGCCGAGCAGCCTGTCGATCGTGGCGAGGATCTCCTTGGTCTGATCGCCGGCGCTCTTGCCTTTGGCCTGATTGGCGACCTGGCCGGCAAGATAGATGGTCGAGCCATGAATAACGGCTTGCGACATGCGCGGGCCGGCGTGCAATCTTGTGATGGTCATGGGTGATGCTCCCGAAGCCGAACCTCAAACACGAACAAGGTTCGGGACTGCGCCCATAAAGCTGCGTTTGCCAATTTCGACGCCACTTCCGCGCAGGATGTCGTACGCGGTGGTCAGATGAAAATAGCAATTTGGCATGGCGAAATGCAGCAGATAGTCGGCTCCCGGGAGCTTCAGTTTGTTGGCCCCTGCGGGGATCACGATCTCGCGGGTCTCCGCGCCTTCCATCGCCTTGGCGTCGATCGATTTAAGCATGTCGAGGGTCGCCTGGATCCTCGCGCGTAGTTCGGCGACGGTCGTCTCCTTGTCTTCCTTGACGGGCGGGTTCTTGGCCGCCAACCGGAACGACGAGTTCTTGGCGTGATCGCAGAAGCCCTGGACCTGGCGGACGAGCGGCCACATGTCTGGGCTTAGGCGCATGGCGAGATAGCTGTTCGGGTCAAACTTGCGCGCCTGCGCATGCTCCTCCGCCTTATCGAGAATGGCGAGGAACGCGTTGAGGCCGCGCTCGTATACGGGAACGCTGCTCTCATAGAGCGAAAGAGACATCGGCTTCAATTTCCTCCCGAATTCGGCCGCACGTCGACGCGGCGGGCCATGGATGCACCCAAAGTGTGACGTTATCAACCCGCAGCTGGTTGCTCCGGGCGGTTCACCGGCCGTTCGAGATGAGGCTCGACCACCGCCCGGGTCTCCGCGCTGGTGACGACGGGCACGATTTCGAATGTCACGCCGCAGTTGCGCCACCCGAGAATCCAGGCCTGGATGAGTCTCAGATCGTCGCAGCGCATCAATTGGAAGCAGCGGGAAAAGTTGGCCTCGACCCAGCTGGCGACATAGTCGAGGCCCTCCGGCAAGGACCGGCCCGCTTGACGCAAGCGCTGGTAGACCAGGACCATATCGTTGTCGCGGAAGTGCTCGACGACCATGAACAGCATGAATGCCCTCCCCTGAGCCGCCACAGCCCCGCTTCAACCGCCCGACCGGCGCCGTCCTTCGAGTGCGGGCCGCGCAGGGACGTAGGATGCAACCGGCGCGGGAATTCCATCCAAATAAAAGCAAGCAAATGAGCCTAAACGCTAGTAAATTTGCTTTCATTTACTAACGTTTATTTTTCCGAAACGGGACTTTTCAATGGGTTACAGCCGATTCAAATAAAGAAATTCTCTCCCTTTCACCACTCGCGTCTCAGGTTGTCGCGAAGCGCGGTAAGCCGATGTCCATTTCCATCTCCTCGCCTAACGCGGGCTGAGAGCGAGCCAATTCTGCCAAGACAGATATATAGCATAAATTTCTGATTGTTACAAGCGAAATTCCTGGCGGCGCCGGGCGCCTCGAACAAACAAGCGCGCGGCCGCCACGGTCAGACTTTCAGCGGAGGCGGATGTCTTTCAATCTTAGGCAGAGCGGGGTCGAAGCATGCCCATTCTGGCGCGGATCTGGTCCAGATGGTCGCTGCGGGCGCCGCCAGATTCGGATCGTCAAGCGTTCCAGCGCGCACAAAGATAAGTGTCGGCCGCTCTTCGGATTCGCTGAACACATCGGTCCCGCATCGGGCGCAAAAACGCCGGTGCATGGTCGCCCCACTGTCAGCTTGGCACACGTAATCGGTGAGCGGACCGGAAGCATCGACGTCCTCCGTGCGGAAGAGGGCGTTGACCGCCCCGGTTCCAGCGCCGAGATATTGGCAGACGCGGCACCAGCAATAGCGTGCGCCGAGCGGCGCCTCCGCTCTGACCTCGTAGCGCACCGCCCCGCACAGACATCCCCCCGTAATCGCCAAGAAAAACCCCTCTGACCGTTTCGCACCACACATATGAGAAATCAGCAGCGCCGGCCAGCGAACGAGCGCGTCAAGACCTGGTCTCAAAGGCCGCCCGCCAAGGTTGAGGTTGCGGACGCGGCCAAGCCGGATTACAAAGGTCGATCAAGTTAACAATTCGCCGGCGAAGATGGTTCTGGCCGTCAGCCAGCGGTATGCGATGTCGATGGAAACGAAGAGTGCACCGAATCCTGATGTCTGCTACGGCGTGCTGCTCCGAAGGCTCGCTGCTGCAGGCGTGCGGCCGACTCGACAAAGGCTCGATCTTGCGCGCGCGATCTTCGGCGCCGGAAACCGGCACTTCACCGCCGAGATGATCTATCATGAGACGCGGTCGATCCAGTTCGCCCCGACGCTGGGCACCATATACAATACGCTCAACGAATTTTCGCGCTCCGGTCTGCTCAGGGAGATCGCGATCTACGACGCCAAGCTCTGGTATGACACCAAGACCGGGCCGCACTACCACTTCTACCGCGAGGACACCGAAGAGCTGTCCGACATTCCCGAGGAATTTCTGCCGAAGTTCGACATTCCTGCCCCTGACGGCATGCGTGTCGCGGCGATCGACGTGATTGTTCGGCTGAAGAAAGACTGACAGAGCAAATCGCAGCCGTTGCTACTCGCTTTGCGAGACGCCCCCAATCTTTCTTCCATCAAGGGCCGGTCAAGCGATTTGCTTCGATCGCTCAACTTAAGGCCTTCAAACTCGACGGGGCGATGCCCAGATGAAAGGGCAGGGCCGCCGAGCATGCGCGCCCCCCATCCGAGCTTTTCATGACCCCCCTATCCATTCTCGAGCTTGTTCGCGTCACGCAGGAGACCGACGCTCGCGGCGCACTCAACAACGCTCGCGACCTCGCCGCTCACGCCGAGAAATTGGGTTACCAGCGCGTCTGGGTGGCGGAGCATCACAACATGGCCGGCATTGCCAGCGCCGCGACGTCGGTCGTGCTTGCTCACATCGCCGAGGGGACGACGACCATTCGGGTCGGGGCAGGAGGCATCATGCTTCCGAACCACGCGCCCTACGTCATCGCCGAGCAGTTCGGAACGTTGGCGCGACTCTTTCCCGGCCGCATCGATCTCGGGCTTGGCCGTGCGCCGGGCACGGACCAGCTTACGCTGCACGCCTTGCGTCGATCGCCGGAGGCCGCGGAGACCTTTCCGCAAGACGTTATGGAGCTCCAGGCGTTCCTGGCGCCGGCCGTTCCGAATCAGCGCATCCAGGCGGTGCCGGCGGCGGGAACCGAAGTGCCGCTCTATATCCTCGGATCCAGCCATTTCGGCGCGATGCTGGCCGCCGGATTGGGCCTCCCTTATGCTTTTGCGTCGCATTTCGCACCCGATCATCTGATTACGGCGCTTGAAATTTACCGCAGCCGGTTCAAGCCGTCCGAGCAGCTCGACCGACCCTATGCGATCGTCGGCGTCAACATCGTCGCCGGCGAAAGCGACGATAAAGCCCGTCGGCTCGCCACGACTCAGCAGATGTCGTTCACCAACATCTTTCGTGGCGCACGCGGTTTGAGTCAGCCGCCGATCGACGACATCGAAAGCTATTGGACGCCGATGGAGAAGGCGCAAGCGATGCGGATGCTGGCGCGCTCTGTCATCGGCTCCGTGGACACGGTCCGTAAAGGCATGAGCGCGTTGGTTGAGGAAACCGGAGCCGATGAGCTTATCGTCGTCTCCGACGTCTACGACCACGCGGAACGACTGCGCTCGATCAAGCTGATCGCTGAGGCCGGCAGCCTCTCTGCAGAGGGCCCCAGCCGGCGTGTTGGCTAGGCGGCCGCCTTGTCCCGCTCTGCAATCGCCTCAGCGATCGTTAGCGTCCGACGCGCCATTTCGGCGTGCAACAGCTCCACCATGCGGCCGTTGAGCTGAATGACGCCCTTGCCGACGTTCTCCGGCAGCGCGAACGCCTCGATGATCGCGGCGGCGCTCTCGACCTCCGCAGGGGCGGGGGCGAACACCTCGTTGCAGACGTCGATCTGACTGGGGTGGATCAGCGTCTTGCCGTCGAGCCCAATGTCGCGGCCCTGCAGGCATTCGAGGCGGAAGCCGTCGAGATCCTTGATGTCGTTGTAGACGCCGTCGAGGATGTCGACGCCGTGGGCGCGCGCAGCGACAACGCAACTGGCAAGCCATGCAGTCATCGTCGGACGACCGGGAGTCAGCCTTGCCCGAGTTTCCTTGGCGAGATCATTCAAACCCATCACCATCACAGAGAGGCGCGAACTCGGGTCGGCGGCGACGGAGGCGATCGAGCCCGCGCTCAAAATGGCGTTTGGCGTCTCCATCATCGCCCAGATGCGAGTCCCCTCGGAGGCCTCGCTTTCGCGAAGCACCCGAGCGGCGACCATAATTGCCCCCGGTCCATCGACCTTTGGCAAAAGAATGGCGTCCGGCTTCGCCGCCGCGGCCGCGATGAGATCGTCCTCTCCCCAAGGCGTGTGCGGCCCATTGATACGGATGACAACCTCACGCCTGCCAAAGCCGCCCGCGCGCACGGCCTGAACGACCTGATCGCGAGCGGCGATTTTCTGGTCGGGAGCGACAGAATCCTCAAGATCAAGGATCAGCGCGTCGGCCGGCAGTGTGGAGGCTTTGGCCAAGGCTTTGGCGTTGGAGCCTGGCATGTAGAGGACGCTTCGGCGCGGGCGGGCAAGCATGAACATCTTCCGAGTTAGCTCCCCGCATTTAACGGGAAGTATGCTGCGGCGCCAGAGGGACTTTCCCAGGACAGCGTCGTGTTTACGTAGCTTGCGATTGCTTGATCAAGCGCAAGCTAAAGCCTCTGTGGACGCAAAACAGGAAGGACTTTACGAGGAGCATCGACCGCGACGCCGATTGTGTGCTCTTAGTGGGAGCGAACAATCCAAGTGGACAATTCAGGGCGAGGAAATGGCGATATCGGAGACGATGACGGCGACGCCGCGGGTCAAATCGATCCAGCGGACTGCGCTCGCAATGCTGGTCGTGGCCGGCGTGATCAATTACGTCGACCGGGCCACCCTCTCGGTCGCCAATCTGCTCATTCGCGACGATCTGCATTTGTCGATCGCCGACATGGGCTACCTGCTATCGGCTTTTCTCTGGGCTTATGCCTTTGCGCAGCTGCCCACGGGCGCCATGGTCGACAAGCTCGGGCCGCGCTTGCTGCTGACTTGCGGCCTCACGCTTTGGTCATTCGCTCAGCTTCTCGGCGGACTTATCCAGAGCTTCGGTCAGTTTTTCAGCGCTCGGCTCCTTTTGGGCGTGGGCGAGGCGCCGCAATTTCCAACCGGCGCGCGCGTCGTCCGGGATTGGTTCAATCCGCGCGACCGCGGCCTCGCGACCGGCATCTTCAACTGTGCTTCTTCCTTAGGCACGGCCATTGCCGTCCCTCTCCTAACCTTCCTGATGCTGAGCTTCGGCTGGCGCGTGATGTTCATGATCATGGGTATTGCCGGACTTGCAATGGCGGCGGTCTGGTATGTCTTCTACCGCAATCCGACGGAAGTGCCGCTCACGGCGGACGAGACAGCCTATCGCACTCACGGCGATCCGCCGGGTCAGCGGACAGTCGTGACGTTCAGGGAATGGAAGCAGTTGTTCCGCTTCCGAACCACCTGGGGCATGATCCTCGGCTATTTCGGCTGCATTTATCTCACATGGATATACACCGCCTGGCTCCCTGGCTATCTTGAGATTGAGCGGCACATGAGCGTCAAGTTCACGGGCTTCGCCGCAGCCATTCCCTTCGCCTTTGGCGTGGTCGGCGGCGTGCTCGGCGGCTATCTCTCGGACATTCTCGTGCGCCGCGGCGTGGCGCCGGTAAAGAGCCGAAGGTATCCGGCCACAATCGCTCTGTGCGGGACTGCGGCATGCACGCTCGCCGCGGCCTTCGTCACCAGCAACGCGCTGGCGATCGCATTCATTTCGGCGTCGCTCTTTCTGCTCTATGTCACCAGCACCTGCGCCTGGGCGCTAAGCTCGGTCGCGGCTCCGACAAACTGCACGGCGTCGATCGGCGCCATGCAGAACTTCGGCGGTTATCTCGGCGGCGCGCTCGCGCCTACGGTCACCGGGTTGATCGTTCAGCACACCGGCTCGTTCGTCCCGGCGTTGGTGGTGGGGGCGATCATCGGTCTCGCCTCGGCGGCGTCGTACTTCTTCGTTGTCGATCAGCCGATCACCGCCGCCGACATTGACGCCATCTCACAACACAGCGCCGCTCCTCTGCCCGCGCGCGGGGCCTGAAGCGCGTTGCGACCTTGGTCCGTCGATCCGTTTGGGTTTTCTTGGCGCGTGACCGTTTCGCTGCGAAAACCCCCGCTATTGAGGGTTGGATTTATTTGGATTTCCTTGGATTCTCTCGCCCGAATCGAGACTTTTCAATGGGTTACACGGCATTTTCGGCGGAAATTTTTTCTCGCGCCTTTTCCCTGGCGTGAGAGACACCGGATCGGCGACCCAAAGTCTTGGCATGCTGAAAGCAGGGGTTGCTCATAGGGGCCAGCTTAGCCTTATTTCCGATTTTCTGCAACCAATTTGTCATATTTACCGCAGAGCAGAATCCTCAATCGTTAACCGCCCGCCTCAACACTCATCGACCTCGTCCTGAGGCGCCCCGAAGGGGCCTCGAAGGACGTTCCAGCGGGCGCAAGCGCGGCCGCGAGCGCAGTCTGGAGTATCCTTCGAGGCGCTTTGCTATCGCAAAGGGCGCCTCAGGATGAGGTCCGCAGCGGAGGATACGGACGTTAACGATTGAGGATCGTGCCCTGGTATTGTCCGAGATTGTCCGAGCCGTTCGCTCTCGGCTCATCTCGATTCAAAAACAACTTCGTCTAGGCCGCGATCCACCGGGCCATACGGCGGGTCGCTTCGGCGATCTGTTCGGGATCGCGGGCGAAGCAAATCCGAAGGTGGCCTTCGCCTCCGGGGCGGAAGGCGCTCCCGGGCGCGGCGCCAACGCCGGCCTCGTCGATGAGCTTGAGCGCAAGCGCACGAGAATCGGAGAAGCCGTCGATCGAGAAGAAGAGATAGAACGCCGCCTCCGGCTTGAAGAAGCGAACGCGTCCGGTCTTGGCCAGCCCCTCGCACAAAATATCGCGCGAGCGGCGACAGCGCTCGATTTGCCAGGCGAGGAACGTTTCGCCCTGCTCGAGCGCCGCCGTCGCCGCGCGCTGATTGAAAACGGGCACGCCCGAGGTCGTGTACTGGACGAGGTTCTCGATCACATAGCCGAGCTCCGACGGCGCCTCGAGCCAGCCGATGCGGAAACCGGTCATCGCCCAGTTCTTGGACAAAGTCTGGACGAACAGGATCTTGTCGTCCGGATTCATCACGTCGTGGAATGAGGGCGCGCGGCGGCCGTCGTAGGTGAGGCGCCCGTAAATCTCATCAGCGATGATCCAAAGCCCATGCCGGCGGGCGATGGCGAGCGTCTCGACGATCTCTTCTCGTGTGGCGACGAAGCCAGTCGGGTTGGCGGGGGAGTTGAAAAAGATGAGGCGGGTTAAGGGCGTCACCGCCTTCTCGAGCTTAGCTGGATCAAGGCTCCAGCGGCCCTCTTTGTCGAGCGGCACGGGCACCGCCCGCGCTCCGGAAATTTCCAGCGCGCCGACGAAATTGGGCCAGGCGGGCGTGGGGATCAGCGCGTCGTCGCCCGGGCCGACAATGAGCCGGGTCGCGATCTCGATCGCGTGCATGCCGCCGATCGTCACAAAGAAATTCGCTGGTGAGAAAGCGCCTCCGCCTGGGGTCGCGCCATAGACTTGCGTCATGTAAGTCGCAATCGCTTCGCGCAGTTCCGGGACGCCGTTTTGCCAGGTATAGAAAGTCTCGCCGCGGTCGAGAGAGGCCTTGGCCGCCTCGCTAATGAAAGGCGGCGTCGGCAGATCGCCTTCGCCAACCCATAACGGAATGAGCCCCTGCCGCCCGCGGCCGTAATTGAAGACCTCGACGATGCCGCTCGTGCCGACGTCGCGCATCGCGGAGCGGATCAGATCGGGCCAGTTGCTGACGCGGGGGGTCGGAGCGATGTTCATGTCGGCCTCATGGACCAGCGGTCGAGTACGGACAAGAGCTTTCTGCCGGTTCGGCGGCTCCGGGTCGGCGCAGTCGACAGAGTTGCGCCAACTTCACGTGATAGGGTGATCACGGGCCGGACGCCGAAAAGGCGCGTGGGCCGCACGGGTCAAGCAGGAGGAAGGCATGGTTCAATCAATCAAAACAGCCGCCGACGCCGTACTCAACAAGGCGGTCAATGCCACCCCCGGCGTACCGGGCGTCGTGGCGGTCGCAACGGACCGCAACGCCAACGTCTACGAAGGGGCGTTCGGCGTGCGCCAGGCTGGCGCCGATGCCGCGATGACCACCGACAGCGTTTTCGCCATCCTCTCGACCACCAAGGCGATTACTGGCACGACGTGCCTTCAGTTGGTGGAAGACGGCAAGCTGGATCTCGACGCGCCGGCAAAGACCTACGCCCCCGAGATTGGCAAGCTCCAGGTCATCGACGGCTTCGACGACGCCGGAAAGCCAAAGCTTCGTGCGCCGAAGCGCGACGTAACCACGCGGATGCTCCTGCTTCATACCGCCGGCTTTGGCTACGACTTCTTCAATGAGACCTACAACCGGCTTGCGCAGAACCACGGACAGCCGAGCGTCATCACGGCATCGCATGCTTCGATTCGGACCCCGTTGCTGTTCGATCCCGGCGAGAAATGGGAGTACGGCTCCAACATCGATTGGGCCGGCCAGGTGGTCGAGGGGATAACCGGCAAGCGGCTCGGCGAAGTCATGAAGGAGCGGATCTTCAAGCCGCTGGGCATGGAGGACACCGCCTTCTCGATGAATGAATCGATGCGCAAGCGCATGGTGACGATGCATCAGCGGGACGAAAAGGGGAAGCTGACGCCGCTTCCGGACTTCACGCTGCCGCCGGAACCGGAGGTGCACATGGGCGGCCACGGGCTCTACTCGACGGTGCTTGACTACGCGAAGTTCATCCGAATGTGGTTGAACGACGGTCAGGGAACTGGGGGACGTGTTCTCAAGAAGGACACGGTCGAGAAGGCGGTCAAGAACGGTCTTCCCGGCGAAATGAAAATCAAGGGACTGCCCGGTGTAATCCCGAGCCTTTCCAACTACGCCGAGTTCTTCCCCGGAATGCCCAAGTCCTGGGCGCTGACTTTCATGATAAACGACCACGACGCTCCGACCGGGCGGCCCGCCGGCTCACTCGCCTGGGCCGGGCTCGCCAATCTCTACTTCTGGATTGATCGCAAGAATGGGGTCGGCGGCTTCTGGGCCACTCAGATCTTGCCCTTTGCGGACCCGGCTTCAGGAGGCGGGTACATCGATTTCGAGACCGCGGTGTATCGCGCCGAGACGGCAAAAGCGGCCGCCTGACATCGACGGCTCCCGCGGCGTTGAAGCCGAGGGAGCCAACTCTCAGCACCTAGCCGGGGCGCCTCCGCCCAGCGCCAGATCGTCGAGGATGGGGCAGTCGGGTCGATCGTCGCCATGGCATGCGGCGACGAGTTCTCGAAGCGTGTTCGCCATTGCCTGCATCTCGGTTACGCGCGCCTGAAGATCGCCGATGTGAGCTTCAGCAATGCGCTTGACCTCCCGGCTCGGCCGGCCGCGGTCGCGCCATAGAGCAAGTAGCTCGCCGATTTCCGCGATCGAAAACCCGAGCCGCCGCGCTCGTTTGATGAATCTCAGTTCGTGGAGATCGCGCTCGCCATAGTCGCGATAATCGTTCGCGCGGCGTTCAGCCGGGCGCAACAGGCCGATCGCCTCGTAATGGCGGATCATCTTGGCGTTGACGCCGCTGGCCGCCGCGGCCGCGCCGATGTTCATTTCGCGAATCCGCTTGACCTTCCCATGATAGGAAGGTCTATGCCCCTACGTCATGGAACACAAGCACCATTCGCCGATGGACTCGACCAGCGTTGAAAGCCCGCTCGCAAAGGACCCCATTTGCGGCATGTCGGTCGATCCGGCGGCGGCCAAGCACCGGGCCGAACATGGCGGGAAGACTTTCTTCTTTTGCTCAGGCGGCTGTCGCGGAAAGTTCGTCGCTGACCCCGCGCGATTCTTAGCGGAGTCAACTCATGCGCCGGCGAGATCCGCGCATGAGCATTCTCACCACCCTGCAGCGCCGCTCCCACCAAAGCCCGCGCTCGAGGGCGCGATCTACACCTGCCCGATGCATCCGCAGATTCGTCAGGGCCACCCCGGCGCATGCCCGATCTGCGGCATGGCGCTGGAGCCGGAAATCGCCACGGAAGCGACTGGCCCTAGTGCGGAACTCGTTGATATGACCCGGCGCTTTTGGGTTGCGCTGGCGCTCTCGATCCCTGTGTTCGCGCTCGAAATGGGCGGCCATCTTGTCGACTTGCATAGGTTCGTCCCGGAATGGCTTTCCAACTGGATTCAGTTGGCGCTCGCCACCCCGGTCGCGCTCTGGGCGGGCTGGCCATTCTTCGAGCGCGGCTGGGCGTCGCTCAAGAGCCGGAATCTCAACATGTTCACGCTGATCGCCATGGGCGTCGGCGTCGCGTGGGCGTATAGCATTGTTGGGACCGTTGCCCCGGACCTGTTCCCGTCGGCGTTCCACGGCGTCCATGACGCGGTGCCGGTCTATTTCGAAGCAGCGGCGATCATCACGACCCTTGTCCTGCTTGGGCAGGTGCTTGAGCTTAAGGCGCGCGAGCAGACGGGCGGCGCGATCCGCGCCTTGCTCGATCTTGCGCCAAAGACCGCGAGGGTCGTTCATGCGGAAGGCGCGGACGAAGAGGTCGTCCTCGAGGACGTGAAGATCGGCGACGCCTTGCGCGTCCGGCCGGGCGAGAAAGTCCCGGTGGACGGCCAGATTATCGAGGGGCGAAGCGCGGTCGATGAATCCATGCTGACCGGAGAATCGATGCCAGTCGGCAAGAGCTCAGGAGACAAGGTGATCGGCGGCACGCTGAACCAGAGCGGCGCCTTCGTCATGCGCGCGGACAAGATTGGCCGCGACACCGTGCTGGCGCAGATCGTCCAGATGGTTTCTCAAGCGCAGCGCAGTCGCGCTCCGATTCAGCGGCTCGCCGATCAGGTTTCCGGCTGGTTTGTGCCGCTGGTCATTGCGGTCGCCATTGCCGCATTCATTGCTTGGGCGATATGGGGTCCCGAGCCGCGCCTAACCTATGGTTTGCTGGCGGCGATCTCGGTGCTGATCATCGCCTGCCCATGCGCCTTAGGCTTGGCCACTCCGATGTCGATCATGGTCGGCGTGGGACGGGGCGCGCAGGCGGGCGTCTTGATCAAGGACGCGGAAGCGCTCGAGCGTCTCGAAAAGCTCGACACTTTGGTCGTCGACAAGACCGGCACGCTGACCGTGGGGAAGCCGACAGTTCTGGCGCTAAAGCCCGCACCCGGGGTCAGCGAGGAAACGCTGCTCAAGCTCACAGCCAGTCTTGAGCGCGGCAGCGAGCATCCTCTCGCGGCGGCGATCCTGCGCGCTGCAGCGGATCAGAACCTCGTGCTCGCCAAGGTCGACGGCTTCGAGAGCGTCTCAGGCAAAGGGGTGTCGGGAACTATCGACGGGCGCAAGGTCGCACTCGGCAATCGGGCCATGATGCAGGCGGTTGGAATAGATGTCAGCGCGCTCGAAGAGATGGCGGACACATTTCGCGCGCAAGGCGCGACGGCGGTCTTGGTCGCGATCGACGGCAACGCAAGCGGCGTGATTGCTGTCGCCGATCCGATCAAGCCGACCGCGCTTGATGCAATTCGCGCGCTCAAGGAAGCGGGCGTCCGGATCGTGATGCTCACCGGCGACAATCGGGCCACCGCGGAGGCTGTGGGGCGCAAGCTTGGCATTGCGCAAATCGAGGCCGAAGTTTTGCCGCAGGACAAAGGCAAAACAGTCGAACGTTTGCGGAGGGAAGGCCGGGTCGTCGCCATGGCTGGCGACGGCGTCAATGACGCCCCGGCACTCGCGGCGGCGGATGTTGGCATCGCGATGGGAACGGGAACCGATGTCGCGATCGAGTCCGCCGGGGTCACGCTGATTGGGGGCGATCTCCGCGGCGTCGCCGCCGCGCGCAAGCTGTCGCAAGCGACGATGCGCAACATCCGGCAGAACCTCATCTTCGCCTTCATCTACAACGCCGCGGGCGTGCCGATTGCGGCGGGCGTCCTCTATCCGGCCTTCGGCCTCACGCTGTCGCCAGTGTTGGCCGCGGCGGCGATGGCCCTTTCGTCGGTGAGCGTGGTCGCCAATGCTCTAAGATTGCGAAGTTTCCGACTGCATCCGGCGAACGCGCAGTGCGCGGCCTAACGGAGAACGGAGCGATGGATTTGGGCGCGAAACTGATCGAGCGCTCGGTTGTTGTTCCGCAGCCAGCCTCCGCGGCCGTTCTCTCCAGAAGGAGCGCATGATGAACAAATCCACGTTCCTCGCAGCCCTGCTCATCTCCGCACTCTTGTCGCCAGCGCTAAGTGCCCGCGCCGAGGACATGAAGGGCATGACAATGAAGCCGGCGACCTCGCCCGCCGACAAGGCGTTCGCGGCCTCGATGAAGTCCATGATGAACGGCATGAACGTGAAGCCGACAGGCAAGCCGGATGTGGATTTCGCGCGCATGATGATTCCGCATCATCAGGGAGCGATCGGTATGGCCAAGGTTGAACTCCAATACGGAACCGACCCCGAATTGCGCCAATTGGCGACGGACATCGTCGCTGCGCAGGAAAAGGAGATTGCGCAAATGAAGGCCTGGCTGGAAAAGGACGGCCGGTATTATCAAGGTACGGCAAGCGCCTGCGTACTCTCCTCCGCAACGGGACAAAAGTCTCGATCGTCCCCGTCACCCTCTGGTCAAGCCGGTGCGCGCCCCCGCGCGGACCTCACGTATAATTGATAGCTCATTAATTGATATGCCATCTGTTAGAGCGCCCATGCCGCCCGCTGCAAAAGACGCTCGCGCTCGATTCGCTCCTCTCGTCGCCAATGTTGCGCGCGAATGGCGGCGTGCGGTCGACGCGCGTTTGCAGGTCTATGGGCTGACGGAAGCGACGTGGCTGCCTTTGCTTCGGATCGCGCGGTCCGAAGCTCCGATGCGGCAGAATGAGCTGGCAGCGTCCTTGTCACTCGATGGATCGTCGGTCGTTCGCCTGCTCGACGCGCTCGAAAGTTCCGGCCTCGTCGAGCGATGCGAGGACCGCGCTGACCGGCGCGCGAAGAGCTTGGTGCTCACGTCCCGTGGACGTCGGACGGTCGATCAGGTCGAGCGCGTGTCCCAGGACATTCGCGACCTCGTCCTCGGCGAGGCGTCGGGTGAGGACTTGGCGCGTTCGCTCCGCCTACTCGAAACCGTCAGGGACCGGCTCGTGAGCCTCGCGGAAGCGCGATCCGACACTCCCGACCGCAAGCGGTCGGCCGCTCGATGAATCTCAATCGCCGACGCGCCGTGCCGCTCTGGCTTTTGGGCTTGTTCACCTTCAGCGGGCCGGTCGGCATGCACATATTCGTGCCTGCGCTGCCCGCCGCCGCCAAGGACCTCCACGCGACGCCCGCCGCACTTGAGCTGACGATCAGTCTTTACATTCTGGGATTGGCTGTCGGTCAATTGATCTACGGCCCCGCGTCGGATCGCTTTGGCCGCCGGCCGGCGCTGCTGGTTGGCCTCTCCATTTTCACGATTGCGAGCATCGCCGGGCTCTTCGCGCCCGATACCCATACCCTCGTTATGGCACGTTTTTTCCAGCCTCTCGGTGGATGTTCGGGGTTGGTGCTCGCGCGAGCCATCATCCGCGACACATCTCAGGCGCACGCGGCCGCCCGGCGCCTCGCGCTCACAAATCTGCTGGTGACCGACGGCCCTGCGGTTGCGCCGCTGATCGGCTCCGGGCTTAGCGCCCTCTGGGGCTGGCGAACGATTCTGGCGGGGCTAGCCGCCCTGGGCGCAGCAAACTTTGTGCTGCGTGGCGCATGCTGCCGGAGACGCGGCCGGAAGCGCTCTTCGTCAGCGCCTCGCGATATGCTCGCGATTATGTCGGCCTGCTGCGCTCCGGGCAGTTTCTGGGCTACGCCGTCGGCGGCGCCTGCGCGACGACCTCGCTCTATGCGTTCATCGCTTGCGCGCCTTTCATTTTTATTGATCGGCTGCACGTCCCCAGCGCCAGCGTCGGCCTTTATCTTGCGCTCCTCGTCTCGGGCATCTGGCTCGGCAGCCTTCTCGCGAGTCAGTTGATTGCGCGTTTTTCCTTGACCCGCTTAGTGGTCGTCGCCAATGCGGTCAGCGTCGTAGCTGCGCTTCGTTCCTCGGCTTTGTGATCGCCGACCGCGCGACTCTCGTAGCAATTGTCGGAACGATGTTCGTGTTCAGCGTCGGCGTGGGCGCGGCGGCGCCCGCGGCCCTCGTCAAGGCGATCAGCGTGAATCCGCGCGTCACGGGAACAGCGTCCGGACTTTACGGTTCGGTTCAGATGGCTGTCGCAGGGACGCTGGTTATGCTCGCCGGCTGGGGGTCGAACCCGGCGTTCGCCTCCGCGTCCGTGCTCCTTGCCGCAGGCATTGTGGCGCAGGTGTCGTTCTGGATCGCACGAAACCGGAGCGCAGCCGTCGCCACGCCGGAAACCAAGGCCGTGTCAAAAGCGGCGACGTAGCGCCGTTACGCGCCGCGTTTTGCGAGCTCGTCGCGGATCTCGGTCAGGAGAACGACTTCCTTGGTGGGGGGCGCCGGCACGGGAGGCTCTTTGGCGGCCTGCCGGGTCATAATGTTGATCGCCTTAATGGCGGCGAACAACGCGATCGCGACGATGAGGAAGTTGATTACCACTGTGATGAAGTCGCCGTAGGCCAGAACGCCGCCCTGCTTTCTTGCATCCGCGAGATTGGTCGCTGTCACCGCGCTCGAGAGAGGAATGTAATAGTTGGTGAAGTCCGCCTTTCCTGCGATGCCGAGGATCGGCATGATGATGTCGTTGACCAGGGCGTCGACAATCTTGCCGAATGCGGCGCCGATGATGACGCCGATCGCCAGGCTCAGCGCATTGCCCTTAAGCGCGAATTCCTTGAATTCTTCCCACATGGGCTATCGTCCTCGCAAAGGCGGACCCCGGCTGCTGTGGCCCCATTCCACGTTCCGGTAAGCTAGCCGAGCCGTTCCGCGAGATAAAGTCTCCCGGCCGGGCGAAGCGGCGGAACAACTATGCGGATCGCGACGCCGCGCCACTGCGGCGCTCGCCGTCTTCCGCCGACGGCTGGCTAAAAATCATCGCGTAGAGCCGTCCCTCGCCCATGGCCAGGCCCAAATTCCTCAGACCGAAAAACGGGATCAGTGCGATAAACAGAATGGCGGTGATGCTGAGGAACCCCGTGAGACCACCGCCGCCGATCGCCGGCACGCTGTCAATGAACGTCTTTCCACGAAGCATTCCCTCGATCGTTTTTTCGATCACATGGGCGACGAGAAAAAGGACAGTCAGGAGCAGAGTTTCGTAGAGGATCGGATAGATGAGGGGCCGGGCGCGCAGCCAGCGGCCTGGGTCGAACACCTCGAACAGCATCATCACTTTCGCGAAGACAAGGGCGTTGACGAAGGCAAAGCCAAGCATGGGGAAATTAATCCCATGCTCGCGCATGACGACGCCCTGATTGAGCACGAAGACGCCGAACAGAACCCAAAGATAGAGGAAAAGCACAAAGAACCTGCGGAACTCGTCGGCGGCTTTGGCCTTCAGAGAGCGCGCGCCGTGAGCGTTGGCTCCGGCCGCGACGACGTTGTTTGCGCCTGTTGGATCCGCTGTCATCGGAGTGCCTCACAAACTATCATGGAGCTCGCGCCCAAGATCCACCTCTACGGCTGCTTGACGCCCTTTTTCGACTTCGCCTTCTTGCCCTTTTCGCTCGCCGCCTTGGAGGCCGTTGCAGGGCCAAGCTCATCGAGCCTCGTCCGCAAAAGCGCCACTCGCGCCTCGGTGACGCGCAGGGCGCAATAGCCGTGAACACTTTCCTTTGCGTAATCGCGGCAGAGCTCGTCGCGCTGCCCGGCGAAGGCATTTTGATCGCGCACGAGGTCCGCCGCCTGCGTGCTGTCCCCGGCGCGGTCCTCAACGGTGTGCAGGATTTTGCCCATCGCCTTTTCCGCCGCGGCGCGCTCCTTCATGATCTTGGCCGCATCGCCGACCAATGACGCGCCGTCAGGCCCCCAAACCCCACCGGGAGCGGTTTGGCAATCGGCGGCCTTGAAGACGCAGGCCGTGATTTGGGTAGGCACGAGCACCGCGCCGCTAAGAACGTCGAACGAGATCGGGCAGGCGGGGACTTTGGCCTCGTACCGCTCGAGTCCGTCTGGACGGCCGACATTGGTCGCCTCGATCGGCGTCTCGCCGACAATGTCAACGACACAGCGCTGCGACGAGTCGGAGACGCCTTCGCCGACGAGTTGCAGCTTGTCGATTGTGACCGACTTGTCATCGCCGGAAATCTGCAGCTGCCCTGACTTGCCGTTGAGCATGAGCGGGCGTCCGGCCAGGCTCGCGATCCCTGCCGCAGGGCTAGCCTCAGCGTCCTTGCCCCCGGACCCCGCTTCCGTGGAGGCGACCGGACTCTTATGCTTCGGCTTCGCAGGCGCGACTCTCGCGCCCTGCGGCTCGGCGGGAGCGGCGCCGGGCAGCACCAGTTGCGCGCGGGTCTCACTTGCCGCGAGGACGGCCAAGAGCCCGCAAATCAAGTAGCGGAAGCGTCGAGTCATCGGCGAAGTGTAGAGGCGCCGGCAAGAAAGGGGAAGGCGCGGGCGGCCGGGGATTAGGGAGCTCAAAGCTTGAAAAATCCACGGCTTCCGCGCCTTGCGCCACTAAAATGGCCCACCTATATACGCCCCGACTGACCGGTTGGGGCGCGAAGCCCGCTGAACCGGCGGAAATCTGGTTGAAAGATGGGGACCGGAAGACGTCAGCCGTCGGCTACGAAGCGATCGGTGAGACGCCTCTCCTAGGCCTTGCCGCTTCGGGGCTCGGCGGTCCCGCAGAAGAATAGGGGTGAGTAATGGCGAAAGTAATTGGCATCGACCTTGGCACAACCAATTCGTGCGTCGCTGTCATGGAGGGCTCGGCCCCCAAGGTGATCGAGAATTCCGAAGGTGCGCGTACGACGCCTTCAATCGTTGCGTTCACGGACGACGGCGAACGTCTCGTGGGCCAGCCCGCCAAGCGGCAGGCGGTGACCAATCCAGAGCGCACCATCTTCGCCATCAAGCGGCTGATCGGGCGCCAGTTCGACGATCCGATCAGCAAGAAGGACATGTCGCTCGTCCCCTATAAGATCGTTCGCGGTCCCAATGGCGACGCCTGGGTCAACGTCGATGGCAAGCAATATTCGCCCTCGCAGATCTCCGCCTTCATCCTGCAGAAAATGAAGGAGACGGCCGAGGCGCATCTTGGCGGTCCGGTCACTCAGGCGGTGATCACGGTTCCCGCTTACTTCAATGACGCCCAGCGGCAGGCCACCAAGGACGCCGGCAAGATCGCCGGCCTCGAGGTTTTGCGCATCATCAACGAGCCGACCGCGGCGGCGCTCGCCTATGGCCTCGACAAGAAGAAGGCTGGCACGATCGCGGTCTACGACCTCGGCGGCGGTACGTTCGATATTTCGGTCCTCGAGATCGGCGACGGCGTGTTCGAGGTGAAGTCGACGAACGGCGACACGTTCCTCGGCGGCGAAGACTTCGATATGCGGCTGGTCGAATATCTGTCCGGCGAGTTCAAGAAGGAGCAGGGCATCGACCTGACCAAGGACAAGCTTGCTCTGCAGCGCCTGAAAGAGGCGGCCGAGAAGGCGAAGATCGAGCTTTCGTCCGCGACCCAGACAGAAATCAATCTGCCTTACATCACCGCCGACGCGAGCGGGCCGAAGCACATGGCCCTCAAGCTCACTCGGGCGAAGTTCGAGGCGCTGGTTGACGACCTGATCCAGCGGACAGTCGAGCCGTGCCGCAAGGCCTTGAAGGACGCCGGCCTTTCGCCGGGCCAGATCGACGAAGTGGTTCTGGTCGGTGGCATGACGCGCATGCCCAAGGTGCAGGAAGTCGTCAAGCAGTTCTTCGGCAAGGAGCCGCATAAGGGCGTCAACCCGGACGAGGTGGTCGCTATAGGAGCCGCCATTCAGGCGGGCGTGCTGCAGGGCGACGTCAAGGATGTGCTGCTGCTCGACGTCACTCCGCTCTCCCTCGGCATCGAGACGCTGGGCGGCGTGTTCACCCGGCTTATCGAGCGCAACACGACCATCCCGACCAAGAAGAGCCAGGTGTTCTCGACCGCCGAGGACAATCAGACCGCGGTCACCATCCGCGTCTTCCAGGGCGAGCGCGAGATGGCCGCCGACAACAAAGCACTCGGCCAGTTCGATCTGGTCGGGATTCCAGGCGCGCCGCGCGGCGTGCCGCAGATCGAGGTGACCTTCGACATCGACGCCAATGGCATCGTCAACGTGACCGCCAAGGACAAGGCGACCAACAAGGAGCAGCAGATTCGCATCCAGGCTTCTGGCGGATTGAGCGAAGCCGACATCAACAAGATGGTGAAGGACGCGGAGGCTCACGCCGCCGAGGACAAGAAGCGGCGCGAAATGGTCGACGCCAAGAATAGCGGCGAGTCGATGGCGCATGACGCCGAAAAGGCGCTGAACGAGTACGGCGACAAGGTCGCCCAATCCGATCGCAGCGCCATCGAGTCGGCGGTCGCTTCCCTGCGCACGGCGCTGCAGGGAGAGGACGTCGAGGCGATCAAGGCCCGCACCAACGACCTGATGCAGGCGCAAATGAAGCTTGGCGAGGCTATGTATAAGGCCCAACAGGCGAGCGGCGCGCCGGGCGACGGCGGCGCCGAGGCCGGCGCGCAGGCCAAGGACGACGTCATCGATGCGGAATTCCGCGAAGTCGACGACGACAAGAAGAAATCCTGAACCAATAAAGCCGGCCGCCAAAGCGCGGCCGGCCTTGACTTTAGGGGACGCCGCGATGGCGGGAGGAGATTGGGCTGACTGCGAGCCGGCGTTCAGGACGCCGGCTTTCGCATCAGGAATCGGGTCGGCCTCTTGAAACGCGACGTAGTGTTAGTAGGTCTGGGTATGCATAGGCTGCGGGCGCGCTGAAGATGGCCAAGCGCGATTTCTACGAAACTCTGGGCGTCGCCAAAACGGCGACGGACACCGAACTGAAGTCCGCCTTCCGCAAGGCGGCGATGCAGTGTCATCCCGACCGGCACCCCGGCGACAAGCAGGCCGAGGCGCGGTTCAAGGAACTGAACGAAGCCTATCAGCATCTGTCCGACGCCCAGAAGCGGGCCGCCTATGATCGCTACGGCCACGCCGCCTTTGATCAGAGCGGAATGAGCGACGGCTTTGCGTCATCGATGTCCGACATCTTCGACGATCTGTTCGGCGACATGATGGGCGGCGGGCGGCGCGGCCGTCAGTCCTCGGGCCGAGAGCGCGGCGCCGACCTGCGCTATAACCTCGAGATCACGCTCGAGGAGGCGTTTCACGGCAAGACCGCAGCCATTCGCATGCCGACTTCGGTCGCGTGCGAAGCCTGTTCCGGCTCCGGGGCGCGCGCCGGCTCGCGGCCCGCGACCTGCAAGACTTGCGGCGGACACGGGCGGGTGCGCGCGCAACAGGGCTTCTTCGCCATCGAGCGCACTTGCCCTTCGTGCCACGGCCGAGGGCAGACGATCGAAAACCCTTGTGACAAATGCGCTGGGGCCGGCCGCGTGACCAGGGAGCGGACGCTGTCGGTCAACGTTCCCGCCGGAGTCGAGGACGGCACCCGTATCCGCCTGACCGGCGAGGGCGAGGCGGGAATGCGCGGCGGCCCGCCGGGCGATCTCTATATTTTTCTCACCGTCAAACCGCACGCGTTCTTCCAGCGCGACGGCGCCGACCTCTACTGCCGGGTGCCGATCTCGATGGTCCAGGCCTCGCTCGGCGGCGAATTCAACGTTCGGACGCTCGATGGAACAGAGTCCCGGGTCAGCGTCCCCGAAGGCGCCCAATCGGGACGCCAGTTAAGGTTGCGCGGCAAGGGCATGCCGGTGCTGCGCGCCCGCGATTTAGGCGACCTGTTCGTGCAGCTTGTCGTCGAGACGCCGCAGAACCTCACGCGGCGTCAGCGCGAGCTCTTGACGGAGTTCGCCTCCGAATCCTCGCATACGACCCAGCCGGAAAGCGCTGGCTTCTTCGCCAAGATGAAGGAGTTCTTCGAGGGTCGCGCCTGACGCGCGGCTTTGCGCCGTAAGGAGCGACCGGTATAAGCGGCGAACCGCGCCAGAAGCGCGCCGAAGAGATCTGGAGCCTCGTCGCTCGCGGAGCCGAAATGCAGGGTCGAGCGCTGGACAAGACAGGTCGACGAGGGCTCGCCGACAGCGCGCGTTTTCTCAAGACTCTCGTAGCGGCGCCGCGACTGACCGGCGCGGTCGCGCCATCGGGGCGAGCGCTCGCTCGCGCGATGGCGGCAGCGATCGGCTCGCCGTCCCAGGGCCTCGTCGTCGAACTCGGGCCCGGAACCGGCCCGGTGACCCAGTCGCTGATCGAGACCGGCGTGCCTCCCGAGCGGCTCGTGCTGGTCGAGTACGATCCGGGCTTCTGCCGCATGCTTGAGAGACGCTTCCGAGGCGTCCGCGTCATCCAGGGCGACGCCTACGACTTGTCTCGCACACTCGCCTCCTTCGCGGGCCAGCCGATCGCCGCAGTTGTCTCCAGTCTGCCCCTGCTCAACCAACCGCCGCCTCGCCGCACGAAACTGATCGCCGACGCCTTCGCGCTGATGGGTCCTGCGGGGGTATTCGTGCAGTTCACCTATGGGCTTCAGTCGCCGGTTCCTCGCGAAGCCTGCGCCAATAATTATTCCGCCATTCGCTCGAGGCCGATCCTGCGCAATCTGCCGCCGGCCTTTGTGTGGACCTATCGGCTCGATACGAAGAGCGGCGACCTTGCCAAGGGTCGGTGAATTGACCACGCTTGCGCCGCGCGATCGATTGATCGTCGCCCTCGACATGCCCGACGTCGGCGACGCGCGCCGGCTCGCCGAGCGGATCGGCGACAGCGCGGTCTTCTACAAGGTTGGCATGGAGCTCGCCTATGGCGGCGGCTTGCCGCTCGTCTCCGAATTGGCTGCGGCGGGCAAACAGGTCTTTCTGGACCTCAAGCTGCATGACATTCCCAACACCGTCGAGCGGGCGACAGCGCAGGCGGCCAAACTGGGGGCGAGGTTCCTTACCGTCCACGCCTATCCGCAGACGATGCGCGCGGCTGTCGCGGGCGCCAAGGGATCGGGAATGCAGATCCTCGCGGTCACGGTGCTGACTTCCTACGACGACGCCGATCTTTTCGACGCGGTCTACCGCTTCGGCGTGGTCGAGACGGTCCGGCGGCGTGCCGAACAGGCGCTTGAGCTCGGCGTCGACGGACTGGTGGCGAGCGCTGAGGAAGCGGCCATGGCGCGCCAGACCGTCGGCGCCGAGCTCCTCCTTGTTACCCCCGGCATACGTCCCCCGGGCGGAACGGTCGGCGATCAGAAGCGCATCGCCACGCCCGCCGAGGCCATCCGCAACGGCGCCGACTACCTTGTCGTTGGCCGCCCGGTCACTCAGGCGCCTGATCCTCGCGCGGCCGCGGAGGCGATCGTCGCGGAGATCGGCCAGGGGCAGGTCGCGGCGACGCAATTCCGTTGAATGCTTAGGAGGTCAGATGGGCGGCGTCATCCCTGACCCGATTGAGGAAGGCCTGCCAGACCTGCCGACCAATGCCTTTTTCCAATACGGCGTGTATGAGGGCGTGCCGCGAATCCTTGACCTGATGGACAAGCATCAGGTCAAACTCTCGTCGTTCATGATCGGCCAGGCGGTCGAGAAAGCGCCCGATCTTGCCCGTGAGATCGTCAAACGCGGCCATGAAGCCGCCGCGCATGGCCGCACTTGGGAGAACAGCTATTTCCTGGATCCCGAGGCGGAACGGAAGTTTATCGTAGACAGCGTAGATACAATCCAGAGAGTGACGGGGAAGCGGCCGGTCGGGTGGAATGCGTACTGGATGCGCAATTCGCCGCGTACGCTGGACATCCTTCAATCGCTTGGCTTCAAGTATCATATCGATGAGCCGAGCAGGGACGAGCCGTTCATCGTTAAGCTGAAGGGGGGCGACTTCGTCACGGTGCCTTATACATTCCACATGAACGACATCGTCTCTTTCCCGTTTCAGGGCTGGAATCCGGCCGCTTACGAACAGACGTTGAAAGACGAGTTCGACCAGCTTTATGAGGAGGGCGCGCATCGACGGCGGATGATGGTCGTCTCTTTGCACGACCGCATTTCTGGTCACGCCAATCGGGTCCGGGTTCTCGACCGCTTTCTTGCCTATGCCGCCAGCAAGCCGGGTGTTTGGTTCGCTCGCAAGGATGAGATTGCCGCCTACGCGCTCGAACATCGCGCGACAACCCCGGTCTACGACCGCGCCTCGCCAATGGTCAGCGGGCTGCCTGGCTCGGCGTGAGGAGGCTCGCTGTGCGCATTCTCCCGCTATGCATCCTTGCGCTGGTCGCCGCGCCAACGGTTCAAGCCGCTTCGGTCGATGACGCCACTGCCCTGGCAATGGCGAAGCCGCAAGAGCTGATTGTGGCTGGAGATATCACGCCAGCGGAGAGAACCTCGCTCCTGACGCCGGCCGAAGCCTTCTACGGCTTCTGGGAGAATGGCAGCCAGACGCTGCTCGACAAGGCGCTCTCGCCACGCTTCGTTGACCACACGCTGCCACCCGGACGGCCTCAAGGGCCAGCCGGCCCTGCCACCGCCTCCAAGGCGTTCCTCGCGGCAATTCCCGATCTGCAGATGGCGGTCGTGCAACGGCTGGTGGTCGGCGACCGTGTGGTCTCTCATTTACGGTTTACCGGCCATTTCACCGGCACGTTCCGGGGTGTTCAGGGGCACGGGCAGCCGGTGGACTTCATCGCTACAGACATCCTACGGGTGCAGGCCGGCCGCATTACCGACAACTGGCATCTTGAGGACAATCTCACCTTCCTCACGCAAATCGGATTTGCGCCATCTCCGTAGGCCGCCTGATCGGCTCTAAACTAAGCGTCGGGGTGGCTTGCCGTAGGCGGCGCCGTCTCGAGCGCGCGACGCGGGCGCCGCCTTGACTTGCCGCCCAGCAAAAGATCGATAAGTTCGCCGCCTCGCGACCATCGGAGCGTTCATGCCCAAGGGTTATGTCATTTCGCGCGTCGATATCATCAATCCCGAAGCGTATGCGCGCTACGCCGCGGCCGCGACCAAGGCGATCGCCGATCATGGCGGCAAGCCGCTGGCGCGCGGTGGGCGCAGCGAGGCGTTGGAGGGCAAGGCGCGAGCGCGCAACGTCGTGCTCGAGTTCGAAAGCTATGACGCGGCGCGCCGCTATTTTCATTCCGAGCAATACCAGGCGGCGCGAGCTTTGCGCGAAGGCGCGGCGGAAATCGAAATGGTCCTGGTCGAGGGAGTTTGACGCATGCCGAAGGGCTACTGGATCGTCCATATCGATGTGCGCGATCCCGAGGTTTATCAGCAGTACGTCAAGGCCAATGCCGCCGCTTTCGAGAAATACGGGGCGCGCTTCTTGGTTCGGGGTGGCAAGCATCTCGTCACTCGGGGCAAGGCGCCGGAGCGCAATGTCGTGATTGAGTTCCGCGACTATGAGACCGCCGTCGCCTGCCATGATTCCGAGGAATATCGAGAAGCCGCGAAGCTTCGCGACGCCGCCGCGAGCGACACCGATCTCGTGATCGTCGAAGGCTACGATGGCCCGCAGCCGGGCTGACGATCGATCGGGAGAAGCCGGGAAATGGCCGACTTAAGGCTGATTGTGAGCGGCGCCGCCGGCCGCATGGGGCGCATGGTCGTCCGGACGATCCATGAGTCGGATGGATTCAAGCTCACCGGCGCGCTCGAGCGTGAAGATTCGCCTTGGCTCGGCCAGGACCCGGCGCTGCTGGCGGGATGTCCCGCAAAGGGCCTAGAGATCGTGGCCGATCCGCTGCCCTTGCTGCTCGACGCTGACGCGATCATCGATTTCTCCTCGCCTGCCGCGAGCGTCGCTCTCGCCGGCCTCGCTGCGCAGGCGCGCATCGCCGACGTGATCGGCACGACCGGCTTGACCGACGAGGATCTCGACAAGATCGACGCGGCGGCGCGCCACGCCCCGATCGTGCGCTCCGGCAACATGAGCATCGGCGTCAACCTCCTCGCGGCGCTGACGCGGCGGGCGGCGGCCGCGCTGGGCAAGGATTTCGACATCGAGATCGTCGAGATGCATCATCGCATGAAGGTCGATTCACCCTCAGGCACAGCGCTCCTGCTCGGCGACGCGGCGGCTGAAGGCCGCGGCGTCTCGTTGAAAGACCATTCGGCGCGTGGCCGTGACGGCCTGACCGGCGCGCGCCGGGTCGGCGACATCGGCTTCGCAGCGCTGCGCGGCGGCACGGTGGTCGGCGATCACAGCGTCATCTTCGCCGGCGAGGGCGAGCGGGTGACGTTGAGCCATCAAGCCGAGGATCGCGCGCTCTTCGCCCGCGGCGCGCTCAAGGCCGTCATGTGGGCGAAGGACCGCAAACCCGGGCTTTATTCGATGGCGGACGTATTGGGGCTGAGCGAGGACTAATCACGCTTCCGCCGCTGACCGCGTCATTTAGGGGCGACGGTCTCCGTGCAGTGGAAATCGAGTTTGGCCGACTTTTCGGTCTTGCCGGCATGCACCTGAATGGCGAGCGGCATACACGTCGCGCCTTCCAGGAAGACCGCTTTGTGCTCGATCCCATCCGGGCCAAAGATGAAGTTGGTGAACGCTCTGTGGGTGGTGATCGGTTGACCGGAACGGCCGGTCTGCGTGAGATCGACGACCGCCGTCGCATATTTCGGCGAAGCGTTCTTGTCGCCCTCGAAGGTGAAGTCGATGAGGAGGCCCGTCGCCGTGTCGCCGCCGAGCGCGCCACCTTTGGGAGCGTCGACAAGGGGCTCGCCGCTGCTCACGAGATCGTCGGAGAGTTTGCCTGCATGTTCCAGAAACGCGTAGGCTTTGACATCGGCAATCTTGAGTTGCGCCGCTCCGGCGCCCCCAGCCAGTACGAACGAAACAACCGACGCCAGGGCGGCGCCAACGCGAAGCCCACCCATTTTCCTCCCCCACCGATCAGAAATACGGTCCAAACAAAAAAATCCCCCGGCTTGCGACGAGGCGAGCCGGGGGAAGAACTAGATCGTTAGATTGACGACTCTATGTCAGCTGTTGCGCTGGGATCCTGTCAGCATCAGGATCGCCTGGAACATGTTGATGAAGTCGAGGTAGAGGCGAAGCGCGCCGTGAATCGACTTCTTGTGGACCATCTCGTAGCTGTCGCCGCTGAAGTACATCTGCTTGATCGCCTGCGTATCCCAGGCGGTCAGGCCGGCGAAGATCACCACCGCAAGCAGCGAAATCCCGAACTGCAGGCCCGTGCTGTGCAGGAACATGTTGATCAGGCCGGCGACGATGAGGCCGATAACGCCCATCATCATGAACGACCCCATCGCAGAGAGGCTGCGCTGAGTCGTGTAGCCGTACAGGCTCAAGCTGGCGAAGGCGGCCGCAGCGGCGAAGAACGCGCGCCCGATCGAGGCGCCGGTGTAGACCACCAGCAGCGCCGACATCGACAAGCCGATCAGCGCCGCGAAGGCGATGAAGGCGTTGCGCGCCGTCGACACCGACATCGAGTTGATGCGGGCCGAGAGCCAGAACACGAGCGCCAGCGGCGACAGCACGATCAGCCAGCGGAGCGGCGAGGCGTAGATCGCGTGACCGAAGTCGGTCAGCGCCAGTCGCCCGTTGCCCACATCGACCGTGCCAAGCGTGAAGGCGGCATAGGCCACCAGTCCGGTCACGCCGAGCCCGATGGTCATGTAGTTATAGACGCCGATCATATAGGCCCGGAGGCCCTGATCGACAGCGACGCCGGACCGTGCGAGCCCCGCGCCGTAACGCGTATTGGCGTAGCGGTCATAGTCGGACATGAGAGAAACCTCTTGGATCAAGGGTGCGGCGCCCACCCGATTTACTGAATGAGCACCCGACCCGCATAATATGGCCGCGTGGCCCCCCTCCGCAAGGGCGATTCCAGCGGGAATCGGGTAGGTAAGATTACCGTTTGGTAAGAAGCCCGCCGCAGGCCGCCCATTGCGGCCGCGGCGCTAATGTCCGCCTCCCCCCGCTCCCGCCGCCGCAGGACGGCGCATCAGCCCGAGCTGGCGGGTCGTGGTGAAGGAATTCTCCTCGCTGGTGAGCCACGTAATCATCACCGCCCCTTCGCGAGGTCAAGGTGTAGCGGCGCAGAACCTTCGAACAGGATATGGGCCAAATGCTCTGGCGATTGGTCCAGAGAGCCGACCGTCTTAGCGACAGCCGCGGTTACGGCGTTGGCGCCAATATATGGGTCGCGAGTCCACTTATTAGGCCTATTCGAGATGCGGCCCTCCTCGCGCATCGCGAGAGGCGAAGCGGCCATCTTCAATCGCGGCGGCGGCGTGAGGCAAATTGGCTTAGACTGTCGCAAGAGCTTGTGACCTCTTGAGCGCCGGCGACGGCAAGCGCGTGGTCAGGGAGAGCGCTGGTGAACGCTCAGTCGATCCGGGTCTTCTGGCAGCCCGGTTGTTCCGCCTGCGTCAAGGTGAAAGAGTTTCTGACCGGCCTCGGGGTGCCATTCGAATCCGTCGACGTCCTTAATGACGCAAAAGGCCCGGCCGACCCTCGGCGTCTTGGCGCGAGATCGCTGCCGGTCGTGTCGCGCGGACGCGAATTCGTCTTCGGGCAATCGCTCGATCAGGTGGCGAGCTTCGTCGGCGTCAAAGCCAAGAGCGCCGAACGCTTGCCCCCCGCCGAGCTTGTCGCACGCTGGCTGGACGTGCTGGCGATCGAGAAGTCGCTCGTCACCGAGATCCCGGTCGACAAGCTCGACCATCGCCCCATTCCGAACCGCGACCGGACGCTCAGGGATCTCGCCTACCACACCTATCAGGTCCCGGACGTCTTCGTGCGCAACGTCGAAGGCGAATTCGAGGACTGGGCGCATTACGTCAATCTGCCGACGCCACCGGAGATTAAGACGAGCGCCGACATCATCGCCTTCGGCGATCAAGCCGCCGCCGACCTCTCGAAATGGTGGCAGGGCGTCGACGACCGTAAGCTGCTCTGGACAGTGAAGACCCACTATGGCGAGCGGTCCGCCTGGGAACTGCTCGAACGCCAGACGTGGCATTCGGCCCAGCATATGCGCCAGTTGCAAGCAGTGCTGGAGGATTTTGGCGTTCCGTTGTCGCGCAAGGCCAACGCTGCGCTCTACGCGGGTCTGCCGCTGCCGGCCGGCCTCTGGGAATAGTCGTTCGCCGCACGGCGCCGAAGACGTCTTGGGACCCGAGGAGGAGCAACTTGAACCAGGCGGCCGGCGTCCAAGTCGTCGAGAGGAACCTCCGGAATATCGTCCGCCTCGAAGGCGTACAGAAATTCTTCGGTCCGGTTCGGGCGCTGTACGACATCGATCCTGCGATTGGCCGCAACGAGATCGTGGGCCTGATCGGCGACAACGGCGCCGGCAAGTCGCCGCTGATCAAGATTATGACCGGAGTGTTGCCGCCCTCGTCGGGTCGCATTTTCGTCCGCGACAGCGAGCTGAGTCTCGCCGACTATTCGGTTCGCATGGCGCACGAGCTCTCGATCGAGACGGTCTATCAGGACCGTTCGTTGGCCGACAAGCAACCTTTGTGGCGCAACTTCTTCGTCGGGCGCCAGATTACCAACCGCTTCGGCTTCATCAACGTCCGCAAGGAAAAGGAGATCGCCCATCAGATCCTGAAGGAGTCATTCGGCTTCCGGGGAGTCGGCATCACCGTCGATTCGACCGTGGCGAATCTGTCCGGCGGCGAACGCCAGGCATCGCGATCGGCCGGGCGATGCACTACAACGCCGACCTCATCGTGCTTGACGACCGGACGCTCCCTTCCTTCAGTGCCCGCCGCCTCCCCCCGCTCCCGCCGCTGCCGGACGGCGCATCAACGCGGCCAAGCCGACACAGCCCAGGAAGACGACGGTCAGGGCGAGAAATACGTCGGAGATCGCCATCACTTCGGCCTGCCGGCGCACGATCATGGCAAGCTGACGCGTCGCCGCGAGCTCGGCGTCCGACCCGCGCGCCGCCAACGCCGCAGTCATGCTGGCCAGCGTATCCGTCGCAACCTGACGTCCCCAGGTGACGGATTCCCGCAGCATCTCGAGATGCAGATCCATGCGCTTGTCGAGCAGCGTGTTGATCAGCGCAAGGCCGACGGCGCCCCCCAGGTTGCGCATCAGGTTGAAGAGGCCGGACGCGTTTTTGATTTTCTGCGGCGGCATGGTGCCAAGCGCCAGATTGTTGATCGGCACCATCGACAGCATCAGCCCGACGCCGCGGAACACCTGCGGCCACAAGAGCTCCCAGAAGTCCCAGTCGACGGTGACATAAGAGGCCTGAAAGGTCCCGACCGCGAACATGACGAAACCGGCGGCAATCATCAGACGCGGGTCTACCCGCGTCATCAGCCGCCCGGCAAGCGGCGCGGTGAGGAACATGCATAGGCCTGTCACGAACATCGTCTTGCCGATCATCAGCGACGAATAGCCGCGCACCACCGCCAGATAGACCGGATAGATATAGGTGAGCCCATAGAGGCCGATGCCGAGCACGAAGGCGAACATCGAGCCGGTCCAGAAATTGCGGTCGCGAAAGGCGGTGAGGTCGACAATCGGCTGGCGCGCCGTCGCCATTCGCCAGAAAAAGGCGACGCAACTGACCGCCGAGACGACGATCGCGATCGTCACCGGCTGACTCTCAAACCAATCCTTCGACGGCCCCTCTTCGAGCGCATATTCCAATGCCCCGAGGAAGCCGGCCATTGTGAGGAGGCCGACGTAATCGAAGTGGGTGAGAAGCGAATAGTCAGGCTCGTCAAAGTCGATCAGCATCCAGGCCGCGATGGTGACGATGACCCCCGGGCCGAGGTTGACCAGGAACAGCCAATGCCAGGAAAACCAGTCGGTGAGATAGCCCCCGACCGTGGGGCCGATCGTCGGCGCAAGCGTCGCCACAAGGCCAATGATTGGCGCGATGAACGGCTGCTTGTCGCGCGGAAAGATCGTGAACGCAGAGGCGAAAACAGTGGGGATCATGCCGCCGCCGATGAAGCCCTGCAGCGCCCGCCACAGAATCATTTCCTCGATTGAGTTGGCATGGGCGCACATGAAGCTCATGAGCGTGAAGCCGCCCGCCGAAATGGTGAAGATCACCCGCGTCGACACCACCCGTGACAGGAAGCCTGACAGCGGGATCATGATCACTTCAGCAACCAGGTAGCTGGTCTGCACCCAGGTGACTTCGTCGGACGACGCGGAGAGCCCTGCCTGGATCTGCGAAAGGGACGCTGAGACGATCTGGATGTCCAGGATCGCCATGAACATCCCGAACACCATGAAGATGAACGCGGCGACCCGCTTGAGCGAGAAATCGCGCTGCGCGACCGCCGCTGGAGCGACAATAAGATCGGTCGCCGGCGACGCGCCGCCGGGCCGTATCGCGGCGACCGCGCTGGTCACGGCTTCGCGCTTCGAGTCGCGAAGGCTTCGAGCCCCAGCGCCCCAACCAGCGTCGGCTCGGGCGTCGCGGGATCGCGGGTATGGACAGTCGCGACGACCGAGAGGCCGGACCGGAGCGGGACCTGTTTCAGAACTTCCACGGGAAAAGTAACGCGCACCGCGACCCGCTGGACGACCTTGGTGAAGTTTCCGGTCGCGTTGTCTGGCGGAAGCAGCGAGAACTGAGCGCCCGAGGCCGGGGAAACCGACGACACCACGCCCTCGACCACCTTGCCGTCGAGCGCGTCGACGGAGACATCGACTTTCTGTCCCGGCTTGATGTTCGCGAGCTGGGTTTCCTTGAAGTTGGCGTCGACATAGGAGGCGTCGAGCGGCACAAGCGCCATCAGCCGGGTTCCTGGCTGCACCAGGTTTCCGACCTGAGCCGCCTTGTTGCCGACGGTTCCGTCGAAGGGAGCGAGCACGCGGGTGAACGAAAGGTTGCGCTCCGCCATCGCCTGAGTGGTCACGAGTTCGGCGCGCTGGCGCGTGGCCTCGTCCTTCTGCGCCTTGAGCACATCGAGGTTGGCTTTCGCGCCGTCGAGCGCTGCGGCGGCCGACGCTTGGCTCGCCTTGGCGGCGGCCAGGGCGGCGATGGTGCGGTCGCGGTCGGCGGTCGCCTGCTCGAGACGCTGCTGCGAGCCAAAATTGGTCTGCGCGAGCTTGAACGAGCGGTCGTGCTCTAGGCCGGCCCTCTCGACGTCGGCTTCAGCGCTCTTGACCTGCGCCGCGGCGGAATCGACCTGAGCCCGAGCCTGGGCGATGATCGCGGCCTGAGCCTCGATCTGGCGGGCGAAGCGAGCGATGGTCGCGTCTTCGGTGCCAATGCGCGCACGGGCCGCCTCGAGGGCGTTCTGGTAGTCGCCATCGTCGATCGCAGCGAGCAGGTCGCCCTTGTGGACGATTTGGTTGTCAACCACCGGAACTGCGGTCAGGTGGCCCATCGCCTTAGCGGCGATGATCGCGGTGTCGGCGCCGACATAGGCGTCGTCAGTCGAGACCAGGAAGCGCCCCGTGACGAAATAGTCATAAGCCGTTTTGCCGCCGTAACCCAGCCCGGCGAGGATGAGAACGGGCATGATGAATCGGCGTAGACCGGACCGCTTGGCCGTAGCAGGCTTAGCCGGCAGGCCGCCTGTTGGTGGATGCGCGAGAGTGCCGGGGGAGCCACCGCCAGGAATAGGAAAGTTGGGGGGCAGGGGAGCCGTCATCGCCTTGGACGCTGTGACTGCACCCGACTCCGCGACCGTATGGTCATCGGCCATGCGAGAAATCCACCCTTAACCGAAAGTTGACCGAACCGTTCGGTCATTTTCGTTGACATAGCTTAGGCGGGAGCGTATTGCAACAAAAATCGAACCGAACGGTTCGGTCAGAAGCGATTCGTGGTCGAGAGGATGTAGCCAGTATGGAATCGGAGGCCCTGGAGCGGGACGCGGGCGCGGTCAACGACGGCAGCGCCAAACGGCGTCAGATCGTGGAGGGCGCCCGCCTGGTGTTCTTGAGCGCCGGGTTCGACGGCGCGAGCATGAATGACATTGCCCGCGCCGCTGGCGTCTCCAAGGGCACGCTCTACGCCTATTTCAACTCCAAGGACGAATTGTTCGAAGCGATCATTCGCGGCGAATTCGCGCAAGCAGCGGAGCGCCTTTGCACGTTTCGGCGCGAGGGCGACGCCCGCGACATGCTGAGGGACTTTGGCGTCCGCCTGATCAGCCGGATGTCGGAACCGGGAACGCGCTCGCTTGCCCGCGTGGTCATCGCGGCGGCGGAGAAATTCCCGCATATTGGCCGCGCCTTCTACGAAGCGGGGCCGCTTTATGGCGCGACCCGCCTTGCGGCCGAACTTGAGCACCTTCAGAATTCGGGCGCGCTGAAGGTGCGGGATCCCGAGCGGGCAGCTTGGCAGTTCGTCGATCTCTGCCAGAGCTATATCTACAAGCGTCTCGTGTTCGGGGTGGTCGACTCGATCAGCCGCGAGGACATCGAAGCCTCGGTCGAGGCTGGGGTCGACGTGTTTCTTAAGGCGTATGGCGTTTAGGCGCGACGTCTTAGAAGCCCTCACTCACTTCTCATCTTCCGTGGCGTCGACGGCGAGCGGATGGATCATGTCCTCGGGACGGACCCATTTGTCGAACTGGTCGCCCGTAACGAACCCGAGCTCAAGCGCAGCGTCCCGCAGGCTGATGTCCTCGCGATAGGCCTTTATCGCAATCTGCGCCGCCTTTTCGTAACCGATGTGCGGGTTGAGCGCCGTCACCAGCATGAGCGAATTGTCGAGATGCTCCTTGATGCGCTTCTCGTTCGGCTCAATGCCGCGCGCGCAGTTGTCGTTGAACGAGAGACAGCCGTCGGCCAGCAGCTCGGCCGACTCAAGCACGTTATGCAGGATCACCGGCTTGAATACGTTCAGCTGAAAATGCCCCTGCGCCCCGGCCATGCCAACTGAGACATCATTGCCGAACACGTGCACGGCGACCATCGTCAAAGCTTCGGACTGGGTCGGGTTGATTTTGCCCGGCATGATCGAGGAGCCAGGCTCGTTTTCCGGGATCCTCAGTTCGCCGATGCCGGCCCGCGGGCCGCTGACATAAAGGCGGATGTCGTTGGCTATTTTCATGCACGCGCCGGCCAGGGTGCGGAGCGCGGCGCTGACATTGACCATCGCGTCGTCCGCAGACAAGGCCGCGAATTTGTTGGGCGCCGAGGTGAACGGCTCGCCTGTTTCCTTCGAGAGAATCCGCGCGACTGTCTCACCGAAACGCGGGTCCGCGTTCAATCCGGTGCCGACCGCCGTTCCGCCGATCGCCAGCGGCATCAGCCCTTGGCACGCCCGCTCAATTCCCGCGATCGCCTGGTCGAGCTGAGCCGCCCAGCCCGAAATCACTTGGCCCAAAGTCAACGGCGTTGCGTCCTGCAAATGCGTGCGGCCGACCATCACGATATGGGAGAAGGCCTTCGACTTGGCGTTCAGCGTGTCGCGCAATTGAGCGACGGCCGGCAGCAGCGTCGTTCTGATCTCGCGCACCGTGGCGATATGCATGACCGTCGGGAACACGTCATTCGACGATTGACTGTGATTGACGTCGTCGTTCGGATGGATCGGTTTTTTCGAGCCGATCACTCCGCCCGCGATCTGAATAGCCCGGTTGGCGATCACTTCGTTGGCGTTCATGTTGGACTGGGTGCCGGACCCGGTCTGAAACACGACCAGCGGGAACTCGTCGTCGAGCTCGCCTTCGATCACGTCTTGAGCAGCACGGACAATGAGATCGACCTTGTCCTTTGACAAATGCTTAAGCTCGAGATTGGCGAGCGCCGCGCATTTCTTCAATAGGCCGAAGGCGCGGATAACCGGCCGCCCCCAGCGATGCCGCTCCACCCCGATGACGAAATTGAGGCGGGAGCGCTCGGTCTGCGCGCCCCACAAATGCTCGGCCGGCACCTGCACCTCGCCGAGCGCGTCTTTCTCAGTCCGCCAGGTTTCGTTGTTCGCCGATGCTCCCGTCATGATGTCCCTTCTCCGGAGCAAAGCCTTTGCGAGGATGAGCCAACAAAAGCAAGGCGCCGCCGCTCTTGCTCCGATCGCGTCGGTTCTCTATAAGCCGGCGTTTCGCGCCGGTTCCGACACCCCTGGAGGCAGGGCGCGACTGACAAAATAAAGGACATCATCATGGCAGCGATCAAGCAACTCGCGGCCGTGGCGCGCAGCGGGACAGGCAAGGGGGCCGCCCGCTCCGTTCGTCGCGAAGGCCGTGTTCCAGCCGTCATCTATGGCGGCGGCGTCAAACCCGAGCCGATCTCGGTCGGCTTCAGGGACGTCAACAAGCTCATCTTTGCGGGCCACTTTCTGACCTCGATCTTCGAGCTCGAAATCGACGGGCGCAAG
>Ga0210406_10000907_pt1 | contig 38546 bp, 33 predicted proteins | sample IncBWC30MmetaG_FD_155454 | JGI IMG/M metagenome (GOLD analysis project Ga0210406, IMG submission 155454) | Forest soil microbial communities from Barre Woods Harvard Forest LTER site, Petersham, Massachusetts, United States - Inc-BW-C-30-M | ecosystem: Environmental > Terrestrial > Soil >... | reverse complement strand
CTGGGTCCGGTCAAGGTCGCAGCGGCCGATATGGTCACCTGAGTCGCCGAATCCACACTCACCACCGTGGCGCCGGCCGGGATTCCGTTTCCGGTTATCGTCCAACCCGGCTGGAGGCGGTCGGTGGAATAGATCCCCGTGACCACGGGTGAACCCGCTGTCAGCTGAACGTCTGAAGTAACGTTGCGGTGGCCGCAACCGCCCACCTCATTGGGATACGGTGCGATGGGAGACCAAGTGTCTTTGACCGGGTCGTAGATTTCTGCGGAAGGCGCGATATTGGCGTCGAAGTACGGCCCGGTATACTCGCCGCCCAACAGCCATACTCTTCCATCTTGCAGGACATTGGTACTGAAGTAGATGCGCGGGAAAATCATGGGCGCGGTTGTAGTCCAGGTTCCGTTCACATAGCTGCCATGTGCATCGGGGGTGAGCTTGAACCAGTGCTGGCCGTCGTCACCGCTCTGCGCAATGACCGTTCCATCACTCAGAAGCAATAAATTGATGACGGAGCCGCCGGGGGGGAGATTGGTTAAAGGGGTCCAACTTGCAGAACCTGAAGTCTTTCCGTCCTCGGCGGATGCCACCGGACTGAACGCCACCAGTCCGCAAGCTAAAACGAGGCATACGGCCAAGGTGCTGATTGTGTTCTGAATGGAATTTGTTTTGGAAGTCTGAAAAGAAGGAAAATCCAAGCTCATCGCTCACCTCTCAAGTTTGCACTTCAAGGCCCAGAGCCGACGGCAGTACCGATACACAGACGTGCCTCTGCCAGATAGGTAACAAGACGATGGACAACAAAACTGGGAAACATTCGAGCTCGTCGACCCGAGTGAGGCCAGGGGAGCCGTAGGAGAAGGTTGACTCGGATCCGACCGGCCGCGGTTGGATAGTCTGCGAAACAAGCTGTGCGCCAAGCTCTACCCATCGGCGCACCGCCCGTCACCCCCCCAGCCTTCCCCGGCTGATATCCTGATCGCATCCCCATGAGCACGCTTTTCGAGGACGCTCCTCCCGCCGAGGTGGTGGGCCGCAAGCTTGTGGGACGCGTGTTGCTGGGGCTGCTGGTTTTGGCGGCGGCGCTGATCGGTGCGACCGCTGGATTGCTGCTCGTCTACTCGACCGACTTGCCCCAGGTCGACGAACTCGAACACTACCGTCCGGGATCGATCACCGAGTTGTACGACGATCAGAAGCGCATCATCGGAACGTTTGCGTTGCAGCGCCGCGTCGTAGCCAGCTACGACGACTATCCGCAGGTGCTGCGCGACGCGCTGATTTCCACCGAAGACAAGGATTTCTTCGCGCACTCGGGCATCAACGTGTGGCGCATTGCGGGCGCAGCCTACCGTGACATCACGTCGGGAGGCAAGGTGCAGGGCGCTTCGACGCTGACCATGCAGCTGGCGCGCAATCTTTTCCTGTCGCCCGATCGCTCATTTCACCGCAAGATCCAGGAATCGCTGCTCGCGATCCAGATCGAGCGGCGCTTCACCAAGCAACAGATCTTCACGCTCTACGCCAACCAGATTTTTCTGGGGCAGGGCGCCTACGGCTTCGAGTCCGCCTCGGAGTATTACTTCAGCAAGCCGGCGAAAAAAATGACGCTCGAGGAAGCCGCGCTACTGGCCGGGCTCCCCAAGGCGCCACAGAACTACTCACCGGTTCTGCATCCCGATCGCGCGCTCAAGCGGCGCAACCTGGTCATCAACGCCATGCTCGAGGACGGCAAAATCACCGCGCAGCAGGCAACCGAGGCCAAGGCAAAGCCGCTGCAGTTGGATGTTCAGCACGATCCCAATTCGCTGGCTCCTTATTTCGTCGAGGAAATTCGCCGCTACCTGGAAAATAAATTCGGCAGCGACCAGGTGCACGAAGGCGGCCTGCGCGTCTACACGTCGCTCGACATGGATCTGCAGAAGGCCGCGAATCAGGCGGTGCTGAACGGGGTCGCCGCGTACGAGCGCCGCCACGGCTGGAAGAATCACCTCACGAACATTCTTTCCGATGACATGACGCTCGAGCACTACGACCATGCCGACTGGGACGACGAGCCCGAAGTCGGCGGCTACCAGCACGCGCTGGTGATCGCAGTGACTCCCGCATCGGCGACGGTAAAATTCGGGCACTACCATGCGAGCATCACCCCGCAGGACGCGGCCTGGACGCAAAAGCGTCTGCCGGAACTCTTCAAGCTGGGCGATCTCTGTTACATAAAGGTCCTGAGTCTGAGCGACAACGGCGTGGCGCACGTTTCGCTCGAGCAGGACTCGGGCGCGCAGGGAGCGCTGGTCGCGATCGACAATGTGACGGGCGAAATCAAGGCGATGGTGGGCGGACGCGACTTCAACGAATCGAAATTCAATCGCGCCACGCAGGCCCTGCGGCAGGTCGGCTCTTCGTTCAAACCGTACGTGTACACGGCGGCCATCGACCAGGGCGGCAGCCCCGACGACACGATCCTGGACGCGCCCATTTCGTTTGAGACCGGGAACTCGACCTACACTCCACACAATTACGACGAGAAGTTCGAAGGCACAATCACGCTGCGGCGGGCGCTGGCGCAGTCGCGCAATATCCCAACGCTGCGGCTGGCGGACCGCCTCGGGATCAAGAACGTGATCGAATATGCGCGGAAGTTCGGCATCACGTCGAACCTGCCGCCCTACTTGCCGGTCGCGCTGGGAGCAGCGGAAGTCACGCTGCTCGAGCAAACCAGCGCCTACAGCGTTTTTCCGAACGACGGCGTGCGGCTGATTCCGCGTTACATCACGAAGGTGACGGACTACGAAGGTCGCGTCCTCGAAGAAGACTTTCCCGACGCCAAGGACGTGATCTCCTCGCGCACCGCGCGCGTAATGACAGGGATGCTGCAGGAAGTTGTGCAGCACGGCACCGCCGTCGCCGCCTATGGATTGAAGCTCCCGCTCGCCGGAAAAACCGGCACGACCAACGATTTCACCGATGCATGGTTTGTTGGATTCTCTCCGACACTGACCTGCGGCGTGTGGATCGGTTACGACGAGAAGAAGACGCTGGGTGCGAAAGAAAGCGGTGCGCATGCCGCCCTGCCCATGTGGATCGAGTTCATGAAGACCGCGCTGGCAGGAAAAGATCCGGGCACGTTCCAGACCACCCCGATGACGCCGCCGAATCCATCAGCGATGAAGGTAGACACGCCTGACGCCGCACCCGCCGAAGACGAAGTGCATTGAGAAACCGGTCGTTGGTCGTCGGCCAAGAGCTTTTAACCTTAGAGGTCGAAGGGCCTTCGTGAGTGGCTAGAGCCGCTTTTAAAAGGGAGTGAGGTTTCTTGGTGAAATGAGGCTTACGCCAACTAACAGACCTCTCGAGGCGCCATTTACGTCGTCTCGGAGAAAGTGCATAATTCGCACATGACCCGCGAGCGGGGACTTTGGGAAGCCGTTGCCACTGTCGCCGTCCCGTCCCTTGTCGTGTGGAGTGTGCTTCTCTTCGTAATAAGGGCTAATGCGACAGCCGACGAATGGCCACTGTACGTTATCTTCATAGCCCTGCCACTCCCTCTGATTTTCCCGATCTATAAACGATATTTGCGGGGCGCTAGCGCAAGAGTCGAGAAGCCACGAACACTCTTTATTGCAGGTGCGGCTTTTGCCGTGCTGGGATCAGCCAATATTATCGGTACCTTAATCCATCATCGAGACAACTCTGATTTGGCCTTTCATCTCGTCATTGGCGTCGCATGGCTCTTGTTCGGTGGCGAGAAATTCAGACGCGCGGTGAAGGCTAAAAGCAATGGATCACCGAAACTCGCTTAGTTCGTGCAAGCAGGCGTCATTGCCCGGGCGCTCCCCCACTCGGACCTTGTTTCCCAGTTTTTCTTATCGAAATAGCCCATGCATAGAATGAAATCAGCATGACGATTTTGCTCATAGAAGACGACGTTGTCATTTTGGAATACGAGGCGCAGATCCTCCGAAGACCCGGTCACACAGTTCGAGCGACCCGCAACGGTGACGAAGCCGCCAAATACTATGACCAACACCGTTACGATCTGGTTTTGACTGATTTATGGCATCCGGGTCTCGAAGGCCACAACCTGATTAAACGCATCCTGAAGAAGAATCCCAGGCAGGTGGTCGGTGTGATTTCGGCGAGTGACGTAATGGAGGAACAAATTGATGTTCCGATGATGCAGAAGCCCTTCGGCCCTAGCGATCTTTTGGCATTCCTTGACGCAATCTTTGCTCCAAGGCTTCTAAGCAAAAGCAAGAGAGATTTGGGCCGTGTATACGGAGGCACGGACTGGGTGGTTCCGGCCTTTGACGGTAAAGCCAGAACGCGAAGAAAATTAGTTAACTCCGCCTGTGTCGGTGGCTAAAGCCACTCTAGTCGTGAGGCGTTATGGATGGCCTGAAGGCCGTCTACTTTCACAACTCTCCTAACGCAAGCTCTCTACGCCTTCGCCCTTGCGAACTCACTGTGGTGCCGGCTATAGAAGAAGTAAATCAGCAATCCCAACCCCAGCCACACCACGAACCGGATCCACGTGATCACAGTCAGCCCGGTCATCAAACCGCCGCACAACACGATCGAGATCAGCGGGAACCACGGTACAAAGGGCACGCGGAAAGCGCGCGGCCGGTCCGGTTGCCGCCGCCGCAGCAGAATCACTCCCAACGATACCAGCGTGAAGGCGAACAGCGTGCCAATGTTCGATAGATCGGCCGCATCCCCGATGTCCACCATGCCCGCCGGAATTCCCACGGCGAAGCACGCAATCCAGGTAGACCAGTGCGGCGTTTTGAACCTCGGATGCACTGCGGAGAAGAGCTTGGGCAGCAAGCCGTCACGCGACATCGCGTACCAGATGCGCGCCTGCCCGTACTGAAAGACCAGCAGCGAGGAAATCATCCCCATCAGCGCGCCCACCACGATGACGGTCCGATAGAAGGGATGTGCGCCCAGCACCTTCAGCGCGTAGGCCACCGGGGCCTCAGCCGCTTCGCCGGACACGAACGTCGTGTACTTGAGCATGCCGAGCAGCACGATCGCGACGCCCACATACAGCACCGTGCATACCACGAGCGAGGCAATGATTCCGAACGGCAAGTCGCGCTGCGGCGTCCGGCATTCCTCGGCTGCCGTGGACACCGAATCGAAACCGATGTAAGTGAAGAAGACGATGGCACCGCCGGTTACGATGCCTGCGAATCCGGAAGGCGCAAAAGGCGTCCAGTTTGCAGGCTTGACCAGCATTCCGCCCACCACCAGGAAAGTCAGGATCGCGCCCAGCTTGATGAGGACCATGACGTTGTTGGCTTCGGCAGATTCGCGCACACCGCGCACCAATAGCAGGGTCAGAATGAACACGATCAGAAAGCCAGGCAGATTGAAGTAGGCGCCGGTCCAGTGTCCCGACGCAAACACCGGGCTTGCCCATTTTTCGGGCAAGTTGATACCGAAAGCCGCTAACTGCGCTTTGGAATATCCGCTGAAGCCTACTGCCACCGCAACATTGCTGACGACATATTCGAGAATCAGGTCCCAGCCAATGATCCACGCGAAAATCTCTCCCAGCGTGGCGTAGGAGTAGGTGTACGCGCTGCCGGCAATTGGGATCATGGAGGCCAGTTCGGCATAGCACAGGCCGGCGAAGCTGCAGGCCACGGCCACCAGAAGAAACGAGATCGCAATCGACGGCCCAGCCGCCGGTCGGCCATGCATCAGCGCCCCGGCCGTGCTGCCCGTTCGCAGGAAATTTACGAACAGATCGAGCACCTGCGCGTGCAGGATAGAGGGCGCCTCGAAATGTTCGCCGGCAGCGGCGGTCCCCGTGAGGACGAAAATGCCCGACCCGATAATGGCGCCGATGCCCAGCGCGGTTAGCGACCATGGGCCGAGCTTCTTTTCAAGCCGATGGCCGGGAGCGTCGGCGTCGGAGATCAGCTTGTCGATGGACTTGCAGCAGAGAAGTTGATTCTGCGTTGGGGTGGCGGACGATCCGGCAGGTTCGGTGGATGTCTGTGTCAATGAGACCTCTTCCCGGGCGGGCGGCAGAGCCGCTTCCACCTGAGACGTCGAAATGGCGGAGCTTTTTTGCTTTCAGGCCCTGCAAAAATCAAGGGCGGATCGCAGGATCCGCCCTGTTGCTTCAATTTCTAGCCGCGTTTGGACTGACCGCGTGCCAGCTTCTTCACTTTGCTCTTTTTCGATCCGCGAGCATAGTCGCGGGGCTTGAGCGGGGTCTCGGTTTTGCGCTTCTTGCGCGAAGCGCGTTTCGCTTTCTTGCGGTCGTCTTTGCTGAGAGATGAGGTATTAGCCATAGATTGATTTCGCTGTCCAGAACTGTAGATTTTGAATCCAGTCCTACGATTGAGTAATTGAGGAATTTGGTAATTGAGAAATTGAAAACCGATGGCAGCCGCCAGAGGCTTTTCACATTACAAAATTACCCGATTACAAAATTACAAATTCCCCAATTACTGAATTTCCAAATTTCTCAATCTGTCCTAGGCTTTCTCCAGCTGGGCATACTTCTCCACCAGCTTCTTCAGCCCGAACCTCGGGAATTGTACCGTAATCTTGGCGTCTTCCCCATCTCCTTCTCGCTGGTAGACGGTACCCTCGCCGTATTTCGGATGCCGGACTTTCTGGCCGGGGCGAAAGCCTTTCTTGCCCTTTGGTTCCTCGACGACGGTCTTGGGCAGGCTGAATTTCTTGCCGCGCGAAGCGAAAAACTCGGCGATGTTGTCGATGGAGTTGTAGCTCTTGCCGGAGTAGGTCGGTTTGGCGCGCTCGGCGCGTTCGCGCTGCCAGGCGGCGCTCTGATCTTCGTCTTCGTAAGAGTAATGCGACGAAGTGTGCTCGTCGCCATAGCCCCGCCGTTGTGGGGTGGACCCTCCTGTCCGCCTGCCGCCAGCCGAACCGCCCATCCATGGCCTACGCTGCGACCCGCCGAGTTCTTCCATCAATCCCGCCGGCACCTCTTCCAGAAAGCGCGACGGCACGCTGGCCTCAGGGAGATCGGTGCCGTAGCGGCGCCGGTAGACGGCGCGGCTCAACACGAGCGTGTCCATAGCCCGCGTCATGCCCACGTAACACAGTCGGCGTTCTTCTTCGATGTCGTCCATTTCGAGCAGCGTACGCGAATGCGGGAAGAGGCCTTCCTCGAGGCCGCAGAGAAACACCAGTGGGAACTCGAGCCCCTTGGCGGCGTGCAGTGTCATCAGCGTGATGCGGGCGGACTCGTCGTAGCCGTCGGCATCGCTCACCAGGGCCGCATGGTCGAGAAACTCTGCAATCGTCTCGCCGCGATCCTTCGAGTCAAGCGCGGCGTTGACCAATTCGCGCAGGTTCTCAATGCGCGACAACGCCTCCGGCGTATCTTCATTCTCGAGCAGCTTGATGTAGCCAGTGCGGTCGATCAGGAACTTCAGAATCTCAGCAGTATTGGCCGGGCCACCGGGCGTGCGGAAAGCCCCGTCGTCGGCTGCCGAGTCGCCGGTCGCTTCGTTTGCAACGTCGCCGTCCTTTGTAGCGCCGGCGTCCCGCCGGCTGTCGAGCGGGCGTCCCGCCCGCTCATGTGTATTGAAGTCGAGCTTCAACCCATAGTCGATGGAGCGACGGGCGTCCTCGCCCGTCGGCACTTCGCCAGCGAACTCTTCAGCTGTGGCATCGGCGTCTCCAAAATCAAAAGCCAGCGGATCAAACTCAGTGGCATCTTCATCCACGGAAGTCACACTCTCGGCGGCCTCGACGGGCGGGGACGCCCGTCGCTCCATTGTCTCGGCTGTCTCGGCGCTTGCCGACAACCGCTCCGCATAGTTTCCTTCAGCCATCGCCCGCGCATCTTCGATCAAATCCCGAAAGTTCCGCAGAGCCAGGCAGGCCCTCGCGGGCAACAACTGCCGCTCGATGGCCTCCCCGACTCCCCCCCACAACGACCGCCCAGTCTCCAGCGCCAGCTTCTCCAGCGTCTCGATCGTCGTCTTCCCGATGCCGCGGACCGGCGTATTGATCACGCGCAGCAGCGAAACCGAATCGTCGGGATTCACGACGACTTTCAGGTACGAGATCATGTCCTTGATTTCGGCGCGCTCGTAGAACGAGAAACCGCCCACCACGTGATACTTCATCTGATAGCGGCGCATGGCCTCTTCGAACAAACGTGACTGCGAATTCGTTCGATAGAGCACGGCCGCCCGCGGCGTCTCGCCGTTTTCGACCGCCTCTTTTAAATAGCGCGAGATCCTGTCAGCAACGAACAGCGCTTCGTTTTCACCGTCGGGCGCTTCGTAGTATCCGACCTTGGCGCCGCCCTGGCGCGACGTCCACAGATTCTTGCCCTTGCGCTTGATGTTGTTGGCGACCATCGCCGACGCAGCTTCCAGAATGCTCTGCGTGGAGCGGTAGTTCTGCTCCAGGCGCACGATCTTGGCCTCGGGGAAGTCTTTTTCGAACTCGAGAATGTTGCGGATATCGGCGCCGCGCCACGAGTAGATCGACTGGTCTTCATCGCCGACGGCGCACAGGTTGTGCCGCGTCCCCGCCAGCAGCCGCATCAGCTCATACTGTGGGCGGTTCGTGTCCTGGTACTCGTCGACCAGAATGTATTGGAACCGGCGATTGTAGTAATCGCGCACAGCTGCCACCGACTTCAACAGCCGCAACGCTTCCAGCAGCAAGTCGTCGAAGTCGAACGCGTTCGCCTTGCGCAGTTCCTTGCGGTACTCTTCGTAAATGTGTGCGATCTTCTCAGTCTTGGGATCGGCTGACTGCAGGTAAATTTCCTGCGGATCGAGCATGTGATTCTTCGCCCACGAAATCCGGCCCAGCGCGATGCGCGGCGTGAGTTCCTTGTCGTCAATGCCCATCCGCTTCATCACCGACTTCACAATGCTCTGCTGATCCGACTCGTCGTAGATCACAAAGTTCTTCGTATGTCCGATTGGCGGCTGGCCAGGGACGCTCGATGGAATACGCAGCGCCTCCACATCGCGCCGTAGCACGCGCACGCAGAACGAATGGAACGTCGAGATCACCGGCTTGGCGACCGACAGCCCTCCGACAATCTTCTCCACGCGTTCGACCATCTCGGCCGCGGCCTTGTTGGTGAAAGTCACCGCGAGAATCGACTCGGGCATGACCCCTAGGTTCTCGATCAGGTGCGCGATCCGGTAGGTGATGACGCGCGTCTTGCCGCTACCAGCGCCGGCAAGGATCAGCACCGGCCCGTCAGTGGTCTCGACGGCTTCACGCTGCTGGGGATTGAGTTGGTCTAGGAATGACAAAGGAATTTAGTAATTTTGAAATTGGTTAATTTGACGGCCAAAAATGCAAGGTTCTCACGCCCTCGCTCAGGACGATTCGCTCTTTTCCTCGTAACGACTTGCCTGGTTTTGCTGTTCCATCTTCAGGGATGCGTCGCGAAGCGCCAGCCAGAACTCCTTGCTGACAGGCTGATCCTGTCCGTAAAAGGCGAGCATGTCACAAGCCAGCTCGAACTCATTGTTATCGACATATTCTTGATATTGCCGGACTGCATCGTCGGTCTCAGCGGACAGCGGCAACGTGCCTCGCGCACGTACGAGATCAGCCTCAATCGATTTCCATAAGTCGTGAAGACTCATTTCGCGATCTGCTTGCTATTTCGTCCTCTCCCGCTCCGCCTTACACTCCGCGCAGGGGCACACTTCCCGCAGGAACGCCCACGAGTAAATCCCAAGGTCGTGCCCGTCATTCCAGCTGAACTTGATAGCGTATTTGCCAACGCCTTCGGCGGAGAGCGGTTTGGCCGCGGCCTTAAACATGGGCAGCACGCCCGACGCGGGTTTCACCGGCTCTCCCGGGGCGCGTCCGATCTTTCCGCGCTCGTCCTCGCAGAGGGCACACGGGCAGGCATCCCGCAGAAACGGAAAGGAATAGCTCGAATGATGCCCATCGCGCCAGTCGATTTCCATTCCCGTACCAGTGGTTAGATTCACCTTGACCGACTGGGGATCCGTGCTGGCGCTGGGAGCTTTCAGCGGGGACTGCATGAATTCAGTATCGCACCATTCACGACTTTTGAGTCCTCTTGGCGGCTCGCCGGGGCTTGGCCTTGGGCTTCGACTTGCCCTGAAGATTGAGCGCCACCGCAGCGCGGATCAGATCCTTCAAGGCTGCCTCATTGATCTTTTCACCTTCGTGGATGTCGATCGCGCGCCTGACGTTTCCCTCGAGGCTGGAGTTGAACAGGCGGGAAGGGTCCTTCAATGCCGCGCCCTTGGCAAACGTCATCTTGACGACGTTCTTGTATGTCTCGCCTGTGCAGACGATGCCGCCGTGGGAGAAGACGGGAACGCCCGGCGATGTCGCCTTGGCCCACTTCCACTCTTCTACGATCTCCGGGTCGGCCCGGTGGATGATCGTGCGCACTTTCGCGAGTGTCTTGCTGCGCCAGTCGCCCAGTTGCTTGATCTTCTCATCGATGAATGCCGAGGCAGGTTCCATCGGGACGGTCCTCTTCAAGTAAGGTTCCAACTCTCATAACTATTTTAGCCGCGATCGGCGGACGCGGTTGCGGGTTGGCTTGGACTGGGTAACTCGAGGAAGTGAGCGATCGTCGCCGGGCCGCTCGCCGTATTACTGATAACTCTGTGTACACGGCAGCGTTCCGCTGGCCGCTCCAGACGCGATGTTGTCTATCAATGTCGAGTTGGCGAGTAACCCATTCTGGTAGTGCTTCCATTGCCATAACCCATACCCGTCGGCCAGAAAGTACTGCTCCTCGTCGGTGCAGTTCTGAAAGGCGCTGTCGCAGTGGTAGTGATAGTGCAGCACGCGCGTGGCCACCTGCCCCAGACTCCCACCCGTGTCCATCAGCACCGGCGCGTCCAGGTCATTGCGTGCGGTTCCGAGCTTGCTGGATTTGTACGGACTGCACGAGGAAAAATACTGGAAGCTGGTATCGGCAACCTGAATTTCGGGTCCGGGAGCGTCGGATGCCACGCACCGGGCGGCAATCGGCAAATCGCTGGCAAAGCGTTTGAAGGTCGTGTTGTCGTCCCAAACCAGCTCCGTAGAGCGAATGTAGACGTAATTCTGATCGAATGCCTTGACATCGAAACCGTGCGCGCTGGCGCTCTTGAGCCAAAACCAGTAACCGGTCGCAGCAAAATCCTGATCGGGAAATACCTCGGTATAGATGGGGTTCTGTTGCCCGCTCAGAAACTGGCTCACCCGGTTTTGCTTGCTCATGGCGAAATACCGCATCATGTCCGTCTGCGAGGATGGACATGAAAAGCTCTGCGCCGGCGCGGGAGCAGTGAACGTTGCCGGGCTTCCACAACCGCACAGCAGCCAGCAAAGAATAAGGACTGAAACTAGGATGACCGGAGATTTCGGACTGCCGAGCATGGTTCACTTCACAACGGAGGTAGAGGAAGTCTTATTTAAACGTCCGTGCGCTATAACCTTGATGAATAGACAAACCCAGGTGATGTTCGCAAGTTGCGGTCTGAAAAGCTGTATCGCTACCCCACTCGATCGTGGATGGCGCGATTGAATGGGGGAGCGCCGTGTGTGTGGGCGACCCGCCACGGTCCGTCCCCGATTTCCCCGTTGAAATAATCCCTGCGACACACCTCTCCGGTGACCGCTACCATCAGATCCATAATTCAACAGGAGAAGAATGCGAGCGTCAGGCCTGCGGAAGATCAGGTATGGCAGGCCGCATTGTTTACCACGCTCGGTCGCAGAGTGCGCGATTGAATGGGTACCCTCGGTTGTGTGTGCCATCCGCTCGGGCAAGCATAGGCGGATGCGGCACCCCTCGCTGAACTCCACTTAGATCGCATAGATCAAGTTAGAGAGCGATCGGTTAACTCTTCAGAATCTTCCGATAAGTGCCCTCGCGCGGGTGCAAATAGAAATAGCGGCTCAAGAAAGCCTTGAGCCGATTCGTGTTGCTTAGTTCTTTCTCAATACGGGCAGGTAAGGCTGCATCTCGGATGGCCAAATATGTTCTTCCCTTCGAATGTCGCAAACGTGCCCTCGCCCGGCAGGAACTTGCAGGCCACTTTTGCGATTGCGATCTAAATTGTTCTGGAAAAACCGGGGAAAGGGCTCGCGTTAAGGTAGCGGCAAAGGTTCCGCAATGCAACGAGGAAATGATCCGAAGTGGGCTGCCATCCCGGTGGGCTGGGCGGCGGGAGCAAGTCCGGGTAATTCAGACCCTGAGCGAGCAACGGAATCCCCTGGCGGCATAGTAGGATTCTGCGCCGTTGTGATACAGGAAGACGGTGTTGTAGCGGCGATCACAAAACAGGGCGCCACCGAGTTTTCTGAGCGCAGGAGGTGTTTTCACCCAGCTCGAGGTTTTCGTATCGAAATTTCCAAGTGCCTGCAATTCTCGATATTGTTCTTCGGTTAGTAGCTCAATGCCCATGGCCGCTGCCATGTCCATGGCGCTGTCTTTTGGTTTGTGCTCTTTCCTTGCATCGAGCGCTTCACGGTCGTAGCAAAGGCTTCGGCGGTCTTTCGGGCTTTCAGCTGAGCAATCATAAAAAATGTATTCACCCGCCTTTTTGTCGTGGCCAACCACGTCTGGTTCACCGCCGGTGCGTTCCATTTCATTGAGTGACCACAATTTGTCAGCACTGGCTTCCAGCTTTGCTTGTACTTTCGCCCAGTCAAGACCTTTATGGCGGTTCATGTTTTTCTCAAAACGGTCCTGAAGTGCACTGAGGATTTCTTCACGTTGTTTCTTTGAAAGAGTCCCGTTTGACATAGTGTTCACGCGGCGGAGGTACTCACCGGTCTTTTCGAAATCAGGCGTCGAACGACGTGGCCTTTCCACATCCACAATCCCGTAAGGAGCAGTACAGGAAGAAAGACGTACCTGACACTATGGGCGTAGTTGTGAGTATCCGAAGGCGAATCATAAATGTAACCGAGTGTCGGAATGCCACAGATGATATGAACCCAGCGAAAAATTGAACGTTTGGTGGCTTCTGTCATAAGTAATTTGTCCTCCTTCCATCGGTGATAGCGGGTCATTTACTCCAGCCGGGCCTTCGGCGGCCAGTTGGGCGATTCAACGCCGAACTGCTGGGCGTACTCCGCGTTCAATCGCGGCCAGCCGAACTTCATGGCCTCGGGGCCGACGATGCGGCCGAGGGGAGTTTCGCTGAGCAGGTGATCGAGAACGTCGAAACAAATGTGCCATCCCGCAGCACCCATTGCGATGAAGCGATGACCGATGTTGGTCCAAAGCGTCAGGCGTGTGCCGCTGCCGTGGGTTTCGAGTTCCCACCGCATATCGAAGTCGCCCCACTTGTACTCAAGCAGCTTGGGAGCTTCGGCCCGCGTCACTATCGTTTCGGTAATGCGCGGGACGGGCGCTCCCACAGTGGTGAGCTTCACCGCGTTTCCCGCCGTGCCCAGATTCCCATCGGCGTCGAAGGGCGCCCACTCGCGCAGATGCGCCGGGTCGGTGATCGCTTGCCAGACTTTTTCGGGCGAGTGGCGCAGTTCTCGGACGAGAATGAGCGTCCATTTTTCTTCGCCGCCTTTTCCCCGGTCTTTGCGTACCTGTGCCCCGCAGGCGGGACCTGGCATGTATTGCTCGCGAGCGGCCATCCTTGTCTCCTTAGCGCGAATAGTTTGCCAGCTGGGTGAGCTGAATGAGATTGCCGCAAGTGTCCTTCAGCATCGCAATGGTCGAGCCGGTCACGTCGGTGGGCGGCATGGTGAACTCGGCGCCACGGGCCTTGATCCGCTCGCAGTCGGCCTTGATGTCGTCGGTGAAGAACATGGCCGCGGGCTGATTCTGTTGAAAGATCGCCTGCTGATACGCCTTGGCCGGGGGATTGTTGTTCAACGCCAGCTGCAGTTCGGTGCCGTCCGGTTCCTCGGGGGAGGCCACGGTCAGCCAGCGATATGGGCCCTGGCTGAAATCGGTCTTCTTGGCAAAGCCCAGTATCTCGGTATAGAAGCGCAGTGCCTTGTCCTGGTCGTCAACGTATAAGGTGGTCACTTTGATTTTCATTTCGTTTCTCCTTTCCTATGTTCGCGCTTTGGGCCGCGTCGTTTTTTCGATGTTTTCTTTTTCGTGGCTGTTGATTGATCGTCTACCGAGGGCCCCATGCGGTCGAGGTGGCGTTCGAGAGCATCGATGTGAGCGGACCAGAAGCGGCGGAACTGGGCCAGCCACATATCCAACTCCTGAAATGGTTCCGGTTTGAGCCGGTAGAGGCGGCGCTGTGCGTCTACCGTGGATTCGACGAAGCCGGCGTCGCGCAGTACGCGTAGGTGCTTCGACACGGTGGGCTGCGACATGCGAAGCTGACGCTCGATCTCTCCTACGGACTGTTCTGACGAGCCCAGAAGACTCAAGATCGAGCGGCGGTTCGGCTCGGCAATGATTTCGAATACCGATTCCATAAGTCTGTATATACTCTATAAGGCATATACGTGTCAAGGTATGTATCAGGGCGCCGCCGCGTAGTTGGGCAGGTTGTTCTGATTGGACAAAATCTTAAAACGCAGAGTGCGCAGAGAAAGGCCGCGAAGGACGCAGAGGGAACAGCGTTGGCTCTGGAGTGGGGAATTCGACAAGACGTTCTGGCTAAAGGTGGGCCTGGTCCGTTTTTTTCCACACCTTGCGGCTGTCTGTCACCGAGAATTCACCGTCCGTTCACACTCCTGTAAAGGTGCCTCTTCTAGAGTGGCTGGCAATTCGCTTCCCAACCCAAACATCCGGGCTCCAGCCCACGCAAGGAGAAGAGATTCATGAGCAATCGCAATTCGTTTACCGGCCGGTCCGGCAGGATCCCGCAGATGGCGCGCGTCCTGCTGTTTCTGGGCGCAGTGGCTCTGCTGGTCACGAGCGTTCCAAATTCCGCCTTCGCCGGCGATGACCGCGAACCTTACGCCATCGGCCTCTGGGGCGATCTTCCCTACAGCGCCGCGCAAGCTGCCGGCGTGCCCAACCTGATCGCCGATATGAACTCGCAGAATCTGGCTTTCACTGCCCACGACGGCGACCTGAAGAGTGGCAGCAGCGAGTGCACGGATGCCGTCTACACGCAGGCGCAGGGATACTTTGCTTCTCTTCGCGCTCCCGCCATCTTTACCCCGGGCGACAACGACTGGGTCGATTGCGATCGCAACCCGGCCTACAACTCGCTGGCGCAGCTCGATAAAGAGCGCGCTCTGTTTTTCAGCACGTCCTTCTCGCTCGGCCAGCGCAAGCTGCGCCAGCAGGTGCAGTCGACGCCGCTGTGCCTGGGCGTATCTGGCCCCACTCCTTGCGTGGAGAATCGCCGCTGGACCTACAACGGCGTGACCTACGCCACGCTGAACGTCCAAGGCTCCTGCAACAACCTGTGCGACACGGCTCCGGACCCGGCCGAGTACGCGGCGCGCGATGCGGCCGACATTGCTTGGATGCAGGACACGTTCGCGGAAGCGGCGAAGCGGAATTCGGCGGCGATCATGTTTATCTCGCAAGCCGATCCCGGCTTCGACGACAGCGGGTTTGCCGGCGGGCCCGTGCGCGATCCCAAAACCCTGGCCGAAACCGATGGCCTTGCGGACGGCTTCCAGGACTTCCTGGTCGCGTTGCGCGAGCAGGTGATCTCGTTTAAGAAGCCGGTTGCGTACGTCCACGGCGATTCGCACTATTTCCGGGTCGACAAGCCCTTCGTGAATGATCTTGGCCAGCGCCTCGAGAACTTCACCCGCGTAGAGACTTTCGGGGACCACCAGGAGAACGGCACCAACGATGTGAACTGGCTGAAGGTGTTCGTCGATCCGCGCAACCGCGAAGTGTTCGCCTATCAGCCCCAGATTGTTCCGGGGAATCGCGTGGCAGTACCGGCGCCTTAGGGTTAGCCATTGCTATCGTTTCGCGGAGGCCCCGCTTGCCGGGGCCTTTTTTGCTTGGGATCAATTGTGTCTAACCAGACACGTCTCCGCTCGTCCAAACAATATGTTTCTACGCTGGCTCTGGCGAGGTTTGGCTGGGTACTGTTTTTGTTCGAGCTTCGTCCTGAGTCAAAACCCCCCGGCCGAGCACTGGGAAGGATCCATTCGCGCAGGCGCGCGTGCGTCGTTCTTCCAAATGGATTTCACAACGCCCTCGGCGGGGATTTACGAAATGCTCGGACAGAAAATCCCGTTCGAGGTCATCAGCCGCGACGGCAATCACATCGAGATCCGGACCCGAGAGAGCAAGCCCGCGATCTTTCGCGGCGAACGCCACGCGGACCGAATCACCGGCGACGTTGTCGATAGCCAGACAACCGCCCAGTTCTGGATGGAGCGCGAGCCGCCGCTGCCAGCGGCCAAGGATCGCGCCGAAGCCTGGAATCAGGATCTCGCGTATGCAGCCCGTAAGCTTCCCGAACTTGACCGAAGCTTTACCCCCACCACCCGCGCGCAATATTTAAAGCAAATCGCTGAGCTCGAGACCCATGTCCACAAGCTCGATGATCCGCACCTGATGGTTGGACTCGCAAAAGCGGTGGCGCTGGCTGATAACGGGCACACGCGCCTGTACCTGGTTCGCGCCCGCACTGTCGTTCGGCAATATCCCATTCGCGTTTGGTGGTTTCGCAACGAACTGCGCGTGATTCGCGCTACTCCAGAGCACAGCGACCTGCTGGGTTGTGAGGTGTTGAAGATCGGAACGCACGTAGCTTCGGACGCGTTCGAACGCGTAACTCCACTCTATTCGGGCAGCAAGACGTGGGCGCAGTATATGAGCACGTACACCCTGACCAGTCCGGAGATTCTTCGTGGCCTCGACCTGATCCCGGACATGGATCGTGCCCACTGGACCTTCCGTTGTGCGAATGGCATGCGATCCGTCGATCTTGACCCCATGCCTCTGCAGAAAATGGATCACACCGTCGAGGCGTGGCCGAACCTTGCACCGCGATCGTTCGAGCCGGAGCCCGGACTGGTCGGATTGCAGCTCCCCTCGGTGCCGCCCTACCTGGCCCATCTGGATAAGAACTACTGGTTCGAAGTCCAAGGGGACTTCAGCGTTTTGTATTTCCAGTTCAATCGTTGCGCGGACCAGGCCGATGAGAAGATCAGCGAATTCGGGAAACGGTTGGAATCTGCATGGCGCGATCCCAAGGTGCACGCACTGGTCGTCGACCTGCGCTTTAACACGGGCGGGAATCTTGATCTTGCGAAAGACGTGATGGCGCATCTACAGCAACAGGCAGCTGGACGACCCGTTTATGTGATCATCGGGCGCGCGACGTTCTCTGCAGGGCTGTACCACGCGGCGCAATGGAAGCAGTGGGGAAAGGCGATCTTCATCGGGGAACCGGTGGGCGACCGTCTGGACTACTGGTCCGAGGGCGGCAACATCAATTTGCCGAATTCCAAGATTGCCATTCATTTCGCCGACTCCTTCCACCGTTACTCCCACGAGGAGTATCCCGACCGAAAGCCCTATTTCGAAGAGCTGAGCATCGACTCGTTGGAGCCGGATTATCCCATCACGCCCAGCTTCGCGGATTACGCGGCCGGGCGCGATCCCGCGACGGACATAGTTTTGCGTGGGCATACAAGAGCAGCCAAAATCCGCTAGGGCCTTTCTTGGTCCGAATGTTCGTTCGGAACAGCAAACCTCGGCGGCTGAAGGCGCGATTTTGGGCGAACGGCGTACGCCGGTGAGAACGCCTGGTTGCGTCAGTTGACGGCTCTCTAGTCGCCGAAGCAGACATACCGCTCGCGCGGCAGGAGACCGGCGGAAAGGCGCCAGGCCTGGGTCCAGGCGTCCCTGGCGTTTCCGAAGAATTGTCCACGGCCAGGCCGGAACGATAATGCTGTAACGCTTTTGTGTGCGAGGCACCGGCCTCAGCTTGAAATTGCTCAGGGTCGTATTCGCCGTTGGGGCCCGCGTCGCCTCCAGCGATGGCAACGATGTCCGAATAGGCGTCGCCGACCATGAAGTGGACCTGCGCCGCCATAGGCGCATCCAGGCCCTTGGCCAAAAGGGCCTCCCCGTCGAGAATTATTGTCCGGAAAGGGTCCGAGCTCGCCGCGTTACACGAACTCATGGCCAGAGATCCAATTATGGCCATCTCTCCAACTGTGCCGTTAGGATCGAGTTCCCGCGCCTGCTTCCCCCAGTTGTAAATGTAATAGAAATCACCGGTACTATTGTTCATCTCGAAGGCGGCGCCTAATTCCTCCAGGGCCGAGCGCCTATCAGGGTTTTCAGGCCAGCCTGGAATCTTGCCGGCGCCCTGGGCTGCTTCGAGCAGGCGGTCTGCGGCGAGTAACCCTGCAGCGCGTTGCGCCGGTGACACAGTTTTCAGCGCGTTGAGCCAGTCCTGCAACAAGGGCGATAGCGATTCTCGTACTTTCGCCGCAACAGGTTGCTGTGCCTGTCTCGGATAGGCGCTCACCCGAAAGAGCTGCTGGTAGACCCTTTCCAATTCTCCGGAAAGAACAGGGGCCACTCCCGCCAGGGCGATGGCACGATGGAATTGTGCGTTTTGCAAGGGACGATAGCGATACGCCTTAATGGGGCAGCAGTCTAACTTTTGCATCAGGGGCAAACGCACAAGCACGAAAGCAATGAATCCGTGAACGAGTTGGCCGGCGGCATCGTACTTTAGTACGGGCTCGGAGTCGTACCCGGCAACAATTTCGGCATCGTGTATCCAGCGAGCGGCGTCTTTACGATAACTACGGCCCCAAAAGGCCACTCTCTTCATGCCGATGCTTTCCCCGTATTGCTTCGTCAACTCTTGCCGCGCGGCCTGGTCCCAAACATGGCCGGTCTCTGGAGTCGGGGGATCGCCTTCCATGCGGACCATGCCGAGAACGCAATTGTTGATCAGTTCCTGGCCGCTCGATGGTGGAAAGGCCGCCGGGGAAGGCGCCAGCGGAGGATAGAAATAAACCGCCTAAGTGATTCTTGCCCCCGAGGGCAGCGGCTCGTTCCGCAGGAGACTCAGGCATTCCTGACCGGACCCGGTGAGCTCTATCTCCGGTTTCTTGGGCACCCAGTGTTCGCTCTTGCCGCGGGCATCCATCCATTGGGCAAGCGTGATGCCTTCGTGGAGCTGCGAGACCTCACGCTGGGCGACGGATGCGAACGCAACCGTGTCGGGGGAATCGGCCGGTGGAGTTTGGGCTGTGAGCGGCAAAGAGCTCGATTCGATTCGAAGCTCCAACGGACAGGCGGGCAGCGCGCAGAACATTGCGGATGCACTCCGACATCTTGGCTGCTGCCGAGCGCATGACCGGTCGATGAATAACCGTGGGGTAGTTTGAGACAAATATCAGCGGCTGAACCGCCCAACCTCATTTTCTGCATTCGGCCCGACTGAAGCCGGGCCCTTCCCCAACCCGCTCAAATCCTGTACAATCTGTGTTTTGCACACCTAGTTCTAAGAGTTCTGGAGAGCAGTCCGATGGCACAAGTTTGTCAGATTTGCGGCAAGAAGCCGATGAGCGGCAACACGATCAGCCACGCGCATAACGTGAGCAAGCGGCGCTGGAACGTCAACCTGCGCCCCGTGCACGCCAAAGTCGGCGCGACCACCAAGCGCATGCGCGTCTGCACGTCCTGCCTGCGCAGCGGCAAAGTCGTCAAAGCCTAGCAAAGCCGGAAAATAATGGAAGACATAGAGAAGCGCGGAGGGAGTTCTCCGCTCCGCGCATTAGTGTGTCTATTCCCCCGCGTCAGCGTGCCGCGCTTAGTCGGCGCCCGCGTGCAGTCTTGAATCCAAGCTCCTTCGAGGCAGATTCCTAGTCCACGCGCAGCAGTTCAATATCGAAAACCAGGGTGGCATTCGGCGGGATCGCGCCAGGGTAGCCGTCTTTTCCATAGGCGAGATTCGGGGGAATGCGCAACTGCCGTTTTCCGCCGACTTTCATTCCGCTGACCCCTTCCTCCCAACCAGCGATCACTTGATGCGCACCGATCCGGAACTGGAAGGGTTGGCCTCCGACGGAGCTGTCGAACTTCTTGCCGTTGGTCAGCCACCCGGTGTAGTGCACCCTGACGGTATTTCCCTTGTCAGCGGTGCGGCCTGTGCCGACCTTGATGTCCCAATACTGCAGACCCGAAGAAGTTTTCGTGCCGTCACCCGTCACCTTGGTGGGACCGCCGGCGGCCGGCGCGTTCGATTTCGTTTGCGCTAGCACGAATGCCGCCGCTGCCACGAGCACAACCAGTACAAGCAATCCATACTTCATCATTTGAATTTTCTCCCTATATTCAAGCCAGCGCGATCACATCAATCTCTACCAGAACATCCTTCGGCAGCCGCGCTACTTCCACGGTCGACCGCGCAGGCGGCGCGCTGCTGAAGTAGCTCCCGTACACCTCATTCATCGCGGCGAATTCGCCCATGTTCTTGAGGAACACGGTGGAGCGCACCACTTTCTCAAGGCTCGTGCCGGCAGCTTTCAGAATGCCGGAAAGATTCTTGAGCACGCGATCCGTCTGAAACGCGACATCGCCCGTGACCAGCGTATTGGTCACAGGGTCCAGGGCAATCTGCCCAGACACAAATACAAATCCATTGGCCCGAATGGCCTGCGAATAAGGCCCAATCGCCGCGGGGCCGTCTTTCGTAGCAATCACGTCGCGCATGAAAACCTCAGTTCTCAGTGAGGACCTCAAGTTTTACCACAATGGGCGTGGCAAAAGAGCGGTAACCGGAAAGAGTAATCGGTGGGAGGCGAACATGATTTCGTAGCGCGTAGGACCGCCTACTGAGAACCGAGAACTGCCTTCAGATCTTCTGCAGCCTCTGCACATCCCGCACGCCGGGAATTTTGCGCAGCCCATTGATGATCGTCTCGAGGTGCTTCAGGTCGCTGATGTCGAGGATGATGTCGACTACGGCCTGGCTGTTGGCGGTGCGGGCTTCGATGTTGCGGATGTTCGATTTCGCGTCGCCAATCACGCCCGTGATCTGCTTCAGCATGCCGTAGCGGTCGTCGCAGAAAACTGTGAGCTTGACGGGATAAAGGTTGGGGGTCGATTCGTCTTTGGCCCATGAGACGTCGATGCGCCGCTCAGGCTCGTACATGAGGTTGACGACGTTCGGACAACTCACGGCATGTACTGCCACGCCTTTACCGCGCGTCACGTAGCCGACAATGCCTTCACCGCGGATCGGGTTGCAACACCGCGCGCGGTAGACCAGCAGGTCGCCCGAGCCCTTCACGGTAATCGCATTGTTGTCCCCGCCGAATACTCGGCGCACGACGCTGGTAACCGTCGACTCCGGTTCCTGAGCTTCGCTTTCGGCGAGGTTGTGGTTTGCAGCCGGGGTTAATTTGGCGAGCACCTGCCGTGCCGAGTATTTTCCGTAACCAATCCCGGCCATCAGGTCGTCGGGGCGCCCCAGACCGTAGTCCGAAGCGATCCGCTGGAATTCTTCGTCCTTCAATTCCTTCAGCGGGATGCGGTATTTGCGCGCTTCTTTCTCGATTAACTTGCGCCCGATCTCGATGGCACGCTCGCGCTGGTGGAGGTTGAGCCAGTGCTTGATCTTGTTGCGCGAGCGCGACGACTTGACGATAGCCAGCCAGTCGCGGCTGGGCTTGTGTCCGGGCTGGGTGAGGATCTCGACAATGTCGCCGCTATGCAGCTTGTGGCGCAGCGGGACCATGCGGCCGTTCACTTTTGCGCCCACACAGGCGTGGCCGACTTCGGTGTGCACCGAGTAAGCGAAATCGATGGGCGTGGAGTCGCGCGGCAGGACGACCACTTTGCCTTTGGGTGTGAAGGTGTATACCTCTTCGGGGTAGAGATCGATCTTCAGGGTCGAGAGAAATTCGTTCGGGTCAGAGACGTCGCGTTGCCACTCGACCACCTGCCGCAGCCAGGCGAGGCGCTGCTCGTCCTGCGCCGAGACCGCGCCGTCTTTGTATTTCCAGTGAGCCGCGATGCCTTCTTCGGCCATCTTGTGCATCTCTTCAGTGCGGATCTGCACTTCAAAGGGCGCGCCCTCTTCGGTGATCACCGAAGTGTGCAGCGATTGGTAAAAATTCGGACGCGGCATGGCGATGAAATCTTTAATGCGCCCCGGTACCGGCCGCCACACGTTGTGAATGATGCCCAGCACCGCGTAGCAATCCTGCACCGAGCGCGTGATGATGCGCATGGCATACAGGTCGTACACCTGGTCGACGTTGATTTGCTGGCGCACCAGCTTCTTGTGAATGCTGTAGTAGCGCTTGGTGCGGCTTTCAACCTTCGCGGTGATGCCGGCTTCCTTCAGCTTGTCGCGGACGATGCCTTCCACACGCGACAGAAACGCCTCGCCCACCTTGCGCTGCGAATCGACCGCCTGCTTCACCTGCTCGTACGCGATGGGATCGAGGTACTTGAATCCCAGGTCCTCGAGTTCGCCGCGAATTTTGCCCATGCCCAGCCGGTGGGCAATCGGCCCGTAGATTTCCAGCGTCTCTTTGGCGATTTTCTGCTGGCGGTCGGGGGGCAGGTGCTCGAGCGTGCGCATGTTGTGCAGTCGGTCGGCCAGCTTGATGAGCACCACGCGGATGTCATCGACCATGGCGAGCATCATCTTGCGCAGGTTCTCGGCCTGCTGCTCTTCCTTGGTGGCGAAATCAATTTTGCTGATCTTGGTGACGCCTTCGACGATGTGCGCGACCTGCTCGCCGAATTCCTTGCGGATGTCGACGATCGTGACCGACGTGTCTTCGACGGAATCGTGCAGCAATCCGGCGGCGACTGCGACCGGATCCATTTTCATTTCGGCGAGGACAAGCGCAACCTCCAGCGGGTGGACGAGGTAAGGCTCCCCCGACGCGCGGGTCTGGCCGGCGTGAAAGTGCAGGGAGTAGTCGTAGGCTTTCTTGACGATTTCCAGATCGTCGGCAGGCCGGCTGGCCTGCATCCTCTTCATCAGGTCGCGGAACTTGGTGACCGTGAGGACGTTGGTTGCGATCTGTTGGCGCAGCGTCGCCATGAAGGATTATAGCCGTGGAAAACCGGGTGAGGCCAGTTACGGAAGCGTGATCCCTGAAGCCCGAGCCCTTTACTGAATTATAACGGGGCTCGTGTGGCGCGGGCACTCTTGTCCTCGGAGGCCAGAGGAAGGAAGAGGAAGCATGGAGTTTCGCGAATCCGGCTAACGTGTGATGGGCCGGGCTATCGGGCCACGGTCCGTGGCGACCCGCCCCCAACTGGCTCTGCTTGAGGGCCTATGTTTGTCGGCTTGAAATATCGGACAGTCACATCATCGGAGATCTGACGAACCTCACTGCCACCGGAACTCTTTATTACCGGGTTACGAGGAGTGAAGTAACGCACGGTTACATCGTTGCCGAAGTGTTTTACTCGAGTGTCCAAATCAGAGTAACGCCGCCGCCCGGCAGACCCAACGTAGCGAACTGTCTGATATTCAAGCTGGGCGGGAAAGGAAGCCGCAGGCGTAGCGGCTACAGGTATCGGGCTTGCTGCCGATGGCGGAGTCGACTGGGTAGCCACGTTCGGCGACTGCGGGGGTGGAACAGCAGTGGATGACATAGTTCCCGGCCGAGCCGTGCAAAGAATCCAGACACAGACCAGGGTGACCGCGGCGACGACCAAGCCTGAAATCCGTTTACGCTGATACACGGGGAGCTTGTACGCATTTAGGTTGTAGGGGCGCAGCTTGTCCGCGTGAACTCGGTTCGTAGAGAGCATGACGCGAGGTTTAAAAAGTCGTAACCGATCCAGCGCCGAACTTAGGGCAACGGCGGGAGCAGCGACTTCTTCCATGTGAGGTGGCACACGAGTCACTTCCACAGGCTCAACCGCGTTTACGGGTTCCCGCAGAGGTGCTGGAAAAGGTTCAATGACTTCTTCGACGACTGCCGGAGCAACATCCGCACTCCTGCTCTGTACGACGGGCGCTTGCGACATCGCCTCACTGGCCAGTTTCGCGAGGATCCAGTAAGTGCGAACTTCCTGGTCCTGAAACGAGTGGGCTTCGTTAAAAAGAACCTGCAAGACTCCGGCAACAAAGCGTCCGCGATGAATGGGCAAAATGAGCAGGGACTTTACGCCGAACTGACGGCATACGGCCGCCTCAATTCGGCTATCCGTTGTGGTGTCCTCGACGCGCAAGATCTCGGAGCCTATTTCGTTGGGTGCCCAGGTGCTGAAGGTCGCCATGACGCGCCGGCCAATATAAGAAGCAGCGCTGCCGCTGCCGGCTGTGTAGATTAGTTGATCGCCTTTCAGCCGACCCATGGCAACCCCGCTGGCATTGGCCACGCTGCGAGCCCATTCGGCAATCAGATGTGCGGCCCCATCCACATCCAGATGCCCCATACGGATTGATCTTTGAAGCTCGAGGATGGCGGCCAGTGACTGGCTCTTCATGCCGCTCTCTTGCACGGCGAAGGCGCTCGCCAATAGCTTTTGAAAAGACTCCCGATCGAGGGTGGGATCGCTGCTCAACTCATAACCCCTGTTCTGTACGACTTCATTGAAAGACTGCCGGGATGGTTAGCAGAATTGTACTCGCGCTCGCAGTTTTCCGCTTTAGTCGACGAAGTGTCAATACGGCAAACAACGAAGGAGTGCCTAATCCACACCCTGAGGAACAGTCCCTGGCTCCTTGAGGGGGAGACGAAATCAATCTTGGGGAGGTGGGCTGCGCGATCAGGGCCCAACTCCCGGTTGCCCGACCAGTCAATCAACCCCCGCAGCTTTTGCCCACAAGAAAACACAAACATCCTTCTGCTTCAAAATCCTCAATTTCCCCGCATCCCGCTCTGCTACATTGGCGACCATGGCTCTCGATTCCCACCGCGTTCTGGTGACCGGTGCGTCCGGTTTGATCGGTCGTGCGCTGGTTTCTTCCCTCAAGCTTCGAGGGGTCGAGGCTGTCAGCCTGGTGCGCGGAACGCCCGCCGGTCGTGACCAGATTCAGTGGGACCCGGCGCGGCCGCTCGCTCCGGACAGCGTTTCGGGATTCGATGCGGTCGTCCATCTTGCCGGCGAGACCGTGGTCGGCCGCTGGACGAACGCCAAGCGGGCGAAAATTCGTGACAGCCGCGTCACCGGTACCCGCACCCTGGCGCATGCACTGGCGAAAGCCGCAAAGCGTCCGCGCGTTCTGATTACGTCTTCGGCAATCGGCTACTACGGCGATCGCGGGGATGACGTCCTCAACGAGAAGAGCGCATCGGGCACGGGTTTCCTGGCCGATGTTTGCCGCGAGTGGGAAGCCGCGAGTCAGCCGGCGGCCGACGCCGGCATCCGCACAGTGCAGATTCGAACCGGCGTCGTTCTCAGCGCCGAAGGCGGCGCGCTGAAGAAGATGCTGCCGCCGTTTCGCATGGGCATCGGCGGTCGCCTGGGTTCGGGCCGCCAGTGGATGAGTTGGATTCACATCCAGGACATGGTCGGCGCCATCCACCACGCGATGAAGACCGATCTGCTGCAAGGGCCGGTGAACTGCGTTGCTCCCAAGCCGGTCACGAACGCCGAGTTTACCGAAACTCTGGCTGGGGTGCTGAAACGTCCAGCAGTTTTCCCGGTCCCGGCGTTTGCCATCCAAACGCTTTTCGGACAAATGGGAGAGGAAGTTTTGCTCGCTAGCCAGCGGGTCGAACCGGCCCGCCTGGTGACCAGCGGGTATCCGTTTCAGTGTTCGGAATTAAGGAAGGCGCTGGAAAACGTGCTGCAGGGCTGAGTCGTCGTCGACTACTTGGCTCATCGAAACGCTTCCGATGAGCCTGCGCCAACGAACTATTCTTCTTCGTCCTTCACTTCGCCGCGCTCGGACTTGGCTTTCTCGATGATCTTCTCCTGCAGTTGGGCGGGCACCACGTCGTAGTGATTCATTTCCATGTTGAAGCTGCCGCGGCCCTGCGTCATCGCGGTCAGATCGACGCCGTAGGTCAACATTTCCGACATGGGCACTTCCGCCTTCACGACAGTGTTGCCGGCCTTGTTGTCCATGCCCTGGATGCGGCCGCGGCGGCTGTTGAGATCGCCCATGATGGCGCCGGCAAACTCGTCGGGCACCGTAATCTCGGCCGACATGACAGGCTCGAGCAGCGTCGGCTTGGCGACTTCCATGGCTTTCTTGAACGCGATGCGCCCGGCCATCTGGAATGACAGGTCGTTGGAATCCACGTCGTGGTAGGACCCGTCGTAGAGGCTCACCCTGAAATCGACGACCGGGAATCCGGCGAGATAGCCGCGCGCCGCGGCGTCGCGAATGCCCTTTTCGACAGCAGGGATGAAGTTTTTCGGGATGGAGCCGCCGAAGATGTCGTTGACGAACTCGAACTCGCCACCGCGAGGCAGCGGCTCCATCTTGATTTTGCAATCGCCGTACTGGCCGTGGCCGCCGGTCTGTTTCTTGTGGCGTCCCTGCACATCTGCCTTGCCGCGAATGGTTTCGCGGTACGGTACTTTGGGCGCCTTGAGGTTGACCTCGGTGTGGTAACGCTTCTTGAGTTTTGAGACGACGACTTCTATGTGCTGCTGCCCGGTACCGGCGATCAGGAACTCCTTGGTTTGTGGATCGCGAAAGAAGCGCAGCATGGCGTCTTCTTCCATGAGCTTGTGGATGCCGGGGCCCAGCTTGTCTTCGTCGGCGCGGCTCTTGGGCTCGATCGCGAACGTGATCGCAGGTTCGGGAAGCGCGATTCTCGGATACTGAATGGGCGCATTTTTGTCGCCGAGCGTATCGCCGGTAAGCGTGTCGCGCAGTTTCGCCACGGCGCCGATATCGCCCGCGTGCAGTTCGTTCACGGGCGTGGTGGCCTTCCCCTGCATCACCCAGATGTGGGCCAGCTTCTCTTGCGAGTTGCGCGTGAAGTTCTGTACCGACGCGTCGTTCTTCAGCACGCCGCTGTAAACCTTGAAGTAGGAAATTCGCCCGGCGAATGGATCAGAAACAGTTTTGAAAACAAATAAAGAAAGCGCGTCCGAATCAGCCACGTGCCGCTCGGGTGCCTGTCCATTGCTGCCGGCAACGCCGTGCAGGGCGGTGTGTTCGGTGCCGGCGGGAGTGTAGTCGACCAGGAAGTCCATCAGCTTGTCGACCCCGACGTTGCCCAGTCCCGATGTAAACAGGACAGGAAAAATCTTGTCTTCGCGGATCGCGTCGTGCAGCGCGGGGATCAAGTGTTCCTCGGGGATGGTTCCCTTTTCGAAGAACTCTTCCATCAGCTTGTCATCGCCCTCGGCAACCAGTTCGACCAGTTTCTCGTGGGCTTCCTGCGCGGCCGCCGCAAGATCACCCGGGATCTCGGCTTCCTTACCCTTACCGTTTCCGCCCAGTTCGTACGTGTAAGCCTTCATCTTCACCAGATCAACCACGCCGGTGAAGCCCTTCTCCTTGCCGATCGGAAACTGCAACGGCACAACAGCCCGCCCGAACGCAGCATTTAGCGACTCGAGAACGCGGGTAGCGTCGGCGCGATCGCGATCCATGCGGCTCACGACGATGACGCGCGGCAAATTGATTTCTTCCGCATACCCCCAGACGCGCTGGGTGACGACTTCCACTCCGGCCACGCCGTCGACGACAACGAGCGCAGCCTCGACCACCGGCAGCACGGTCTTGGCTTCATTCACGAACATGTTGAAGCCGGGAGTGTCGAGAAAATTGATCTTGGTCTTGCCCCATTCCGCGTAGGCGATGCCGGTGCCGACCGACATTTTGCGGGCGATTTCTTCTTCGTCGTAGTCGGTGGTGGCGGTGCCGTCATCGACGCGCCCCATGCGCGGGGTCGCGCCGGCCGTGAAGAGAGCTGCCGAGACAATGGAAGTTTTTCCGGCATGACCGTGGCCGACGAGGGCCACGTTGCGGATGTTTGCTCCTTCGAAGACTTTCACGGGTTCACTCCGGGAATCAGTCGTCAGTCTTCAGCGCCGGTCGTCAGCCCGGACATGGATGAGGAGTCCGGCGAAGAAAGGATGAGGACTGCAAAGGCTGGGCAGACATTGCCTGCCAAAACTATGGATGCTACCACGTCGCAACTTGGGGTCTCAAGCCGGGAGCGGTAATTACGCTCACAGCACGAGCCATTCCGGAACTGCCGCAATCCGTTTCGCCACTGTATCTACAAACCGAGGGGAAAAAGTCCCCGGAAAAACCTTACTCAGAGGCAGAGGACAAAAATGTATTTGCAGGGGCCGCCCGTCGCCACGGTACTGAGTCCTGTAAAGAAGCGGCTCAGGCTCGGGTCCGCTCCCGCAGGCGGCCGACGGGCAGAAAAGCCTGTATCAGCGACTGGGCGGATACGATGAGCGGGCCGAAGTGGTCGGAGCTCTGGCAGGTCTGAAGGGCGACATCGTTGGGCGGTAGTTCCGGGCGGGAAGTCACGACTCGGACGGGTTAATCTCTACAAATCGATTCATCGGGACAAAGGGTTCGTATTAGGGCGCGGCTTTAGCCGCGCCGCCCCCTCCAAAAGAGAATGCCCCTTTAGGGAGCTGTCTTCACAGCGCCGCGATCCGATGTAAATGTTAAGTAACCGTTACCGACCGGGGTTGTGCTGGGCCCGAAACTACCCTATCCTTAAACCTGCTGCCGCTTCCCGTTCCAATCGCAAAAGCGATCATCGGTTGTGGGGGATGAACGGACGCGCAGCGGGGCTCCCCCTTCGTATCCTGAAAATATGATTCGCTGGACCGCCAAATTTCTATTGCTGGTCTTGCTCGCGGGCACGTTTGCCCCAATGGCAGCCGCCTATTCGATGGTCTCCAAGCCTTCGGATGCGCCTATGCCTGCGGATCATTGCCAGCGTAAGCCGATGGCGACCCCCGCCATGCCCGGCTGCCATCATCACGTAACTGCGACTCCAGCGGAACCGTCGCGCACTCCGCTGGACGTGCGTGCAGACAACTGCTGCGACGGACACGAATGTTGTCGGTCGATGGTTCGGACCCTTTCCGCCAACGTCGGCCCACGACCAATTTTCACGGCCATCGCTCAAACTGAAGATCACGTTCCCACGCAACACACCTCTTTACTAAACCGCGACTTCGTAGCGTCCCACACGGTCCGCGGCCCTCCGGCGCTGTAACCAACCTTTCCTCACGCGAGTTTCCCCAACGAGATTCGTGGTACGCGCCCGGACTGAACCCGCCGCCCCACAGGATTTTCGAACTCGCCCCAGGGTTGTTGTGAACAGCTTGTTGAGGGCATATGAGAACACTATTTCGGATTGCATTGTGTTCGGCGGTGCTGCTGTTTTCCGCCATCGCAGGAGCAACGATTTTCGGGTCCATCCACGGACTGATTCACGATCCGCAGCACCGTCCCGTGGAAGACGCCAAGGTCAAGTTGCAGGCGACCAATTCGGACTGGTCGCAAACCGCGGCCAGCAGTCATGCCGGAGAATTTGTATTTGAAAATGTGCCGCTGGGCGAGTACCGCGTCATCGTCGAAGTACCGGGCTTCGCCAGCGAGGAGCAGAAAGTCGTCCTTACTTCGGGCCGGGACGCCAAGCCGCACTTCTCGCTGACCGTGGCGCATGCGGCGGAAACTGTCGAGGTCCAGGACATCGCGCCCGCCGTGAACCCGGAATCCTCGACCAGCACCAACATCGTGAGTCGTGACTCGATTGCCCGGACGCCTGGCGGCGATGGGGCCAACAGCCTGGCCATGATCACCGACTACACGCCGGGCGCGTACATGGTGCACGACCAACTGCACATTCGCGGCGGCCACCAGGTGTCGTGGCTGCTTGACGGCGTGCCCGTGCCGAACACCAATATTGCGTCGAACGTCGGCCCGCAGTTCGATCCGAAAGACGTCGACTACCTTGAAGTGCAGCGTGGCGGCTACAACGCCGAGTACGGCGACCGTACTTATGGTGTGTTCAACGTCGTCACGCGCTCCGGGTTCGAGCGCGACCGCCAAGGCGAACTCGTCGTAGGCTACGGCAGCTACAACAACACCGATAACCAGATCAGCTTCGGCGATCACACCGATCGCTTCGCGTGGCTGGGAAGCCTTTCGGGATATCGCACGGATCTCGGCATCGAGACGCCGACCGTCGACGTGCTGCACGATCAGGCCGCCGGACTCGGGGGATATGGATCGCTCATCTTCAACAAGTCGCCAAATGACCAACTGCGGCTGGTGACATCGGTGCGCGGCGATCATTACCAGGTGCCGAACACTCCGGACCAGCAGGCCGCCGGATTCCACGACGTCGAAAACGAACGCGACGCCTTCTTGAATTTCTCGTGGCTGCACTCAATCAATCCCAACACGGTGCTCACCGTCTCGCCCTTCTATCACTTCAACCGCGCGCACTACGAAGGCGCATACAACGGCGTCCCCGATTCCGAGGTAGTCATCCCGGAGGATGACCGTGGATCGAACTACGTGGGCGGAGTTGTTTCGCTCGCCTACCGGCGCGGCCGGCACAACGCCACCGCCGGCGTCCAGGTCTTTGGGCAGCATGACAACCAGTTCTTCGGGGTGGTCCCGAGCGATGGCAGTTCGCCGCTCGCCGAGCGTGCAACCCTGTGGGGCAACACCTCCGCTCTTTTCCTCCAGGATCAGTTCAAACTGACGTCCTGGCTGACGCTCAACGGCGGGGTGCGGCTGACGCATTTCAGTGGCGGATCTCCGGCGGGGTCCGACCTGCCCCGAGTAGTCGACAACGCGGCTGACCCGCGCATCGGCGCGGCGTTGCAGATCCCGAAGCTGCATTGGGTTGCCCGGGCATTCTGGGGACGCTACTACCAGGCGCCACCGTTGCTGACAGTGGCAGGGCCGCTCATTGAGGAGTGCCAAACCAAGTTTGATTGCACGTTTCAGCCTCTGCACGGAGAACGCGACGAACAGCGCGAATTTGGCTTGACGATTCCGCTTCGCGGCTGGACCTTCGACGTGAGCAATTTCCGCACGGGCGCGAAGAACTTCTTCGACCACGACGTGCTCGGCAACTCCAACATCTTTTTCCCGTTGACGCTCGAGCATGCCCGCATTCACGGCTGGGAGGTTACCGGATCATCGCCGCGCATCGGCGGCATCGCCTCTTGGCATCTCGCCTACTCCCACCAGTATGCACAGTGGAATGGCGGGATCACGGGCGGGCTGGTGAGCGATGAGCGCTGCGAAGACCCCATCTGTACCCTCGACCACGACCAGCGGGACACGGTCAGCACCGGTTTGAACCTGACGCTGCCGAAGCGCCTGTGGACGGCATTCAACGTGAACTACGGTTCCGGATTCCTCGACGGCGAGGGGCCGGGGCATCTGCCCCCGCACACGACCGTGGATTTGTCGGTGGGTAAGTCGTTCGGCGAGAATTGGAGCCTGCGCTTCAGCGCGCTGAACATCGGGAACAACCACTACATGCTCGACAACAGCAACACCTTCGGCGGAACGCACTTCGCCAATCCGCGGGAAATCGCGGTGCAGTTGAAATACCGGTTCCGGTTTTAAGGCAAAGAAAAGCTTTTAACCGCAAAGTTCGCAAAGAAGTGCCGCCAAGCACGCGAAGACAATCAGAGACTTGCTTAGCGACCTTTCTTGGCGACCTTAGCGGTTAAAAGCTTTTTCGCACTCAGCCCCGGACAACTTTCTCAATCGCCGCCCGCAACTCGTCGTACATCACCGCCCCGGGATGGTAGTACGCGATCTTCCCCGAGCGGTCGATCAGCACCAGGGTCGGCGTCGTGCTGGATCCGTAGACATTGAAGTTCTCTTTGCTCACCGGCACCGGAGCATTCTGCAGTCCAGCGTAATACTGGTCCCAGACCTTCTTGATATATGCCAGCTCGGCCTGCGGCGTAGCGTTCTCACCGCCCGCGGCGTATCCGTAGCGCTGTGTGGGCGCGATGATGGTCAGGTCCTTGAACTCCGAGTGCAGACGCGCCAGGATCGGCGATTCGCCTTTGCAGTCCATGCACCAGTGCGCCCAGAAGAACAGCAGCACGGGCGTGCCCTTCAACTCCGCCAGCGACGGAGCCCGCATGCCCAGGAACTCCCCACCCCGTAGAGCGGGCGCTGGCTGTCCCACAAACGTGAGCAAGTTGAGATTCTTGTGAATGCGCGACGCGATCGAAGTCTCGCCATACGTCTGCAGTGCCCTTCGCAGCAGCGCGATGCCCTGTGCCTTCTGCCCGCGGCCTGCCAGTGATAGAGCCTGCACTTCCAGCGCAGCGCCGACGGCGGTCGCCATGCCTTCATCGGAATTGATGGGATGCTTCTTCAGCACGGGAGCTGCCTGGGCCAGTGTCTGTTGGGCGTAGTGCTCGGCCTGGGTGTACTGCTGCATCGCGAGCGCGGCGCGTCCCATCCACGAGAGCGCCTCGAGGTACTCGGGAGTTACGCCCTTCGCGGCCTGATAGCTTTTGAGCTGTGATTCGGCGCCGGAGAAATTCGATTGGGAGAGCGACTGCCGAACATCGTCGACAATGCCGCCGAAGGCGGACGCGGTCAGAATCAGAATCAGAGCAAGCGGGCGACGCATTCCTTCATGATGTATGGGAATGAAAGAAGTGGCAAGTGAGTCTGAACGCCCTTCAACTGTTCTCTTCGCCAAATACAAAGGGCGGCTTGGCGGCCGCCCCTCGATTCGGTTTTTGACCTGGAAAGTGGTTTAGATGGTCTTGACGTTCTCGGCTTGCCAGCCCTTCGGGCCTTTGACCACATCGAACTGAACCTGCTGACCTTCTTGCAGGCTGCGGAATCCACCGGCCTGGATGGCGGAGAAGTGTACAAACACATCCTCGCCGTTCTGGCGGCTGATGAAACCATAACCCTTCGCGTCGTTAAACCACTTTACTGTTCCTGTTTCCATGGTGTTGCTTTGTTCCTTTTACTTAGATGTTGCGCTGAAATTTTTCGCAGGACTGGTGCAGGCAGGTCACGCCGGTAAGCGGAGAAACTGCAGAGTGCATAGAGCCGCAAAAATCAAACGCGTTGCTATTGTACGTTATATCCCTCAGAAATACCTAAGGTTTTCCACTGCGGGATGCAAGCCATGTATTATCAATATCTTAACAAATCGTCAAGAATTGTGTATGTCGGACACTGCTGTCCGACCTGCTTTCCCCGGCAACTGGCTCCGCTATTCCTTCTTCATGGTGTCGATCAACTGGAATAACTGTGTGCGGTCCACGACTTCCACGAAGGGCGTGCCGGTATGTTTATTACTCACCACGTAAAGTGTCGGCGTGTGCTGCAAATTCAATTGATTACCGGCTGCCCGGTCCGCCTCGATCAGCTTCGCTAGCTTTCCATCCGGATCCACCACGAAGGGCAAGTCGATCTTGTGCGCGGCGGCGTACTTTTCGGCAAATGGCCGCAGCGTGTCCTTGGTGATTTCAAGCTGATGCTTGAATACCGTGTCGCGAAAATCATTGCCCAGCGTCTTGGAATGCGTGTCGAAGTAGCGCGCAAAGATCGCCGCGTCGTAGGCCCACGGGTGCATGGGAAGCGGGAAGTCGTGGCGCACGACCGGGATCTTGTAAGTGCGGGAGGCTTCCTCGAGCAACGGCGCCGCGCGCGCGCAATCGGGGCACTCGAGGTCCTCGAAGATCACCAGGGCGACGGTTGCGCCCTTCGGCGGCCGCAGGGCCGGATGCACAGGCTGGGCAGGCGATTGCGCAACGGCATGCGCAGCCATAAGGCACAAAGTGACGGTAGCTAAGAGCAGTTTTTTCATAAAGATGTTTTGATGCAGCAGTTCGGGGATGCTGCTGCCTTGGCTTGTCTCTATGGTACTCGAAGCAGGGTCACCGGCGTAAGTTGTGGATCACCACAAAGACAACAGGGCGGCCTGAGCCGCCCTGCAATCTCTTTCATATCTCCTTAGAAATTAACGCGCGGTGACGGTGGCCTGCGACGCCATCATTGACGAGATGGTTTCGAGAATTTGCTCGATCGTGCGACCCGTATCGGTGGCAGTATCCACATAAGGATGCCGCCCGCCGTCCGCGTGCAGCACCAGAACGCGCATGCCTTCATGCGCCTTCTTCACCATATACGGCAGGTGGTGACGGTCGTTGCGCGTGAGTGTCGGCCCCAGGATCACGAGGTCGAACGAGCCCTTCTTCAGATGGGCCTCGATTTCCTTGCGGCCCACGGCTGTCGTGACCTGATGCCCGGCTTTCTGCATCGAACCGGCCTGCTCTGTAACAACTTCCTGATCGCCTTCCCCGTAAAGAATGTTGAGTTTGAACGAAGATTTCGCCATACGATGAGCCAAATTCTTCCTTTCCCCTGCGCTTCACGGTAGCAACGGGGAACAGGCGCGAGTAGGTCACCGAAGATCACGACCAAACGTGGGACCCGATGAATGAGATGTGGCAAAAGTGGAGGGCGAATGGCTGCAATCAGTTGCGGGGCACCCTAAAGTGACCATCGTCACTAGCCTGAGGTTCACCTCGATAACAATGCGACACTCACATTCTGGGCAGGAATCAGGGCTGGGATTCTTGCAGCAAGACGACATCGGAGTCGGTGTGGCCACGCAGGATGCCGAGCTTCTTCCCATCCGGCGACCAGTGGAATAACAGGATTTGCTCCGACTTGAACTGTGTAATCTGGCGTCCAGGAGCACCATCGAGGGGCTGGAGCCAGACGTTGTCGACACCGCTTTCTTTCACCGGATAGGCAACTGACTTTCCGTCGGCCGTGAATTGCACCCCCTTGGAAATTCTTGGATTGGCATCGAAGATACGCGGCGAACGAAGAGTCGCGGTATCCAGCAGCACGATCTTACCGGAACTCGGACCTGTTGCCGATTGGAGACCAATCACATACACCAACGTCTTTCCATCGGGCGAAATGCCAATGCCCCTGCCCGCCAGAAATGCATTTTCCACACCGCTGCCCGGAATCGGTTCCGACTTGCCAGAGCCATCCAGGGGCACGCGTGCCAAGGATCGGACCCCCTGCCAGTAATAGACCCAGTTGGAATTCGCTGAACACACCGGAAACGTTTCAATCCTCTCGTCGGCTAGCTTGATGGGATTCGATCCGTCTGCATTGATACGCCAGATACCGACCGAGTTGCCGTTGTGAAATGCCCAGGGAAAAACAATGAATTGGGTTCCACACGACCACAGGCCGAGGATATTGGCTGCCGGATCAGCGACCACCTGGACCGGATTTCCCCCGTTGGCATCCCTGCGGGTAAGCTGCGTCAAATCGGATGTGAGCAAGCCTCCGTCCGCGGCCCAGTTAAAGAACTGAACATGGTCGCTGTCGGATCCTAACGGAGGGACGTCCGCGGATGTGCTGCCCTCGCCAGGCAAGACATAGAAATTGCTAACCACCTTCTGCTGAACTGTAGCTAGAGTCCTGCCGTCGGTGGAAAGACTCAAGGTCGCATAACTATTGGTGTCCCGGGAAATCGGACGCAACTGGCCGTCAGACAGGGCGACGTATCCAATCTGCCGGCGATTGAAATTAGGCCCTTTTTGTTGATAGATGACAAACAGGCCGTCCCCGTCGGGCGACCAAGTCATCTCCCAGATCGCCTTGTCGGCGAAAGTCAGGGTTTTGATTTTGCCTGAATCCCGGTCGAGAAGATTGATTCCACCAAGCGCGTCGCCCGGTTGGGCCTCGGGATAAGCGATTTGTTTGCCTTTGGGAGACCACGCCAACCAGCGCGGCAGAAAGCGCATGGGCGCAATCACCAATACCTTTTCGTCGCTGCCATCGAGATTTGCCTCGAGCACCCGATACTTACCCGTTTCCGGATTGTTGCCTCGGATGTACGCCACCCTTCGGCCATCGGGAGAGAACGCGAAGGTACTGTCTACATCGTGGACCACTACCTTAGGGGTACCGCCCAAGACCGGAGCGCGATAAACATTGAAGTCACTCGCGATTGCATTCTCGGCCTTGCGGAAGAAAATGTAGTTTCCGTCCGGTGAAAACGCGACGTTGGGAATGGCGGCCGAAGGAGGCAATACTTGTGTATCGCTTCCGGTCGCTACGTTACGCAGCCAGAGGCTGTTCAGTCCCTTGTCGTCCATCACCGTTAGCACGTATTTCCCGTCAAGCGAAATGGCGGTGACCACGGCCCGGTTGGAATTGGTGACCTGCGTGATCGCAAAGTTCTGAAACGGCGTTGGCGCTGTGCGGTGAAGCAGCAAATACAACCCGACTCCTGCTGCCGCCAGTATGACGACCGCTGCTGAGGCGGCCCCATACCACCGTCGGCGCTGCTGCCCAGCTACCACGGCGGCACTGCCGCTCGCAGGGGGAGGAATGGTCGCTTGCGGCTCTGAAGTTTCCTCTTCGCTGACGACTGAGACATGGCGACTCGAATCGGTGTCGCGCTTGAGGCGTTGCAGCTCTGCTCGCATGTCAGAGGCATGCTGGTACCGCAAATCCCGATCTTTCTCCAAGGCCCGGTTGATGATTCGTTCCAGTTCCGCCGGAACATCGGGGTTGAGCCGCACGGGGGGCACGGGAGCGCGGTTCAGGACGGCCTCGAAAATCATCCCCGAGGTATCTCCTCGAAACGGCAAGGCTCCGGTCGCCATCTCGTACAGCAACACTCCGAACGAGAACAGATCGGTACGCGCGTCGAGTTCTCTACCTCGCACCTGTTCCGGCGACATGTAGGAGACGGTGCCCAACGCGGTTCCCGGGCTGGTGAGATGCGGAGCATCCAGGCTGCCTGTTTGTGTATAGCTTGCGACCACCTGACTGGAAGAATTGGACGCGGCTGTAACTTTCGCCAAGCCGAAGTCGAGAATTTTGGCATGCCCACGCTTGGTGACGAAGATGTTGGCGGGCTTGATGTCCCGGTGGACGATCCCTTCGCTGTGGGCCGCATCGAGCGCGTCGGCAACCTCGATCGCCAAGCCGAGCAGGATGTCGGTCTCAAGCGGCTTGCCGGCGATCCGGTGCTTGAGCGTCACCCCGTCGAGGAACTCCATTACGATGAACGGCTTGCCATCCTCCTGCCCGATTTCATAAATCGTGCAGATATTGGCGTGGTTGAGAGCAGATGCAGCTTGAGCTTCCCGCTGGAAACGGGCCAATACTTGGGGGTCTCTGGCAACCTCGTCAGGCAGGAACTTCAGGGCAACAAAACGCCGCAGCGTTGTGTCCTCGGCTTTGTAGACAACTCCCATCCCGCCGCCACCGAGCTTCTCGAGGATGCGGTAGTGCGAGATGGTCTGGCCGATCATTGGGCTGACATGTTAGGGCGGCGGGTGGGGCAAGTCAACGGAAGCGGCGAGACGAGCCTTGGGGGCGTGCGCGCTCTCCAGCAAAATCTGTTTACGCGTTTGCTTCGTCGCTGACGTTGGGCGTTCCGACGTCATAGGAATCTCGGCTGCCAAAATTTCCTGGGCGCATCCATCGGAACACTCCCTGTTTGAGCAGCCTCAGGATCGTTCGGCGGTTCTCGAGAACGACGCGCAGCCACGACGACTTCCCTAGCATCGGGAAGTAGATTCCCCGAAAACAAAGATGCGCCAGAAAAATATTGAAGCGATCCCCCACATGCTGATCGTCCAGCGCCGCAACTGCTTGGGCCAGCGCTTCCGGGCTGTAGGAGTGGGCCCAGCCGTAGTTCAGTTCGGCATGCGCCTCTTCGATAGTCATCTTTAGCGGAGTGTGGGCCATGGTGAAGGGAACGAAATCCAGCCAGTGCTGCGGGCGCGTAAGCCGTCCGGCAGTCTCCAGGCGCTTGTATAAAGGGGTTGCGGGTAATGGTGTGAGCAGTCCGAAGATCGGCAGGCCCGGAGGCCATGTGCGGACCTGCTGCAAGGTGCGTTCGGCGACTCCCGCCGTGTCGTTATCCATGCCGAAGATGAATGAGGTGATCGCATATATGTTGCGCTTTGCCAGACGCGCAAGCACGGCGGCATACTCTTCGGGCTTATTGAATCCTTTATTCACGTCTTTCAGATTTACCGGATCGACAGACTCCATGCCGATAAAGATCCACTTGCCTCCGGAGGCAGCGATCAAATCAACCAGTTCTTCGTCGCGCAGCAGATTGGCGCTGATCTGCGCCACCCAAAAGACCTGGGCTTTCGCCGCAATGATGTCACGCAGCAGTGATTTGGTTCGCTTTACGTTAATGGCAAAGTTGTCGTCGATGAAGAAAACCGCGATCTGGCCTCCCTCTTTGCGGGCCCGGGCTTTCAGCAGGAGCAATTCGTTGACGACGCTTTCGTTCCTGCGGAACCGAATGGAGTCGCCGAAGAATCCGGTGACCGTGCAGAACTCGCAGCCGTAAGGACAGCCTCGTCCCGATTCAACCGGAACGATGCGAAATGTCCCCCAACCTTCCCGGAAATTCTTGAGCAAGGGGTGCATCAATTTGGGCATGAGATTGAACTGGCTGAGATCAAGCTTGTCCCATGGAATCGCGGGATAGGGATTCAGGGAAGGCTTACGCTCCTTGCCCATAGCATCAACAGGCGCGTAGATTTCCTTGAGCTCACCGCGAACAGCATCTTCCACGATTTGCGGCCAGGTCTCATCGGCCTCTCCCAAGGCAACGGCATCGGCATGGCGCGGGCCACCATTGCGGCCGAGAGCTTCATCGGCTTCCTCCGTCACGTGCGGCCCTCCCATGACTACTGGAGCTCCAGTAGCCCGAATAGCGTCAGC
>Ga0210406_10000906_pt1 | contig 38556 bp, 28 predicted proteins | sample IncBWC30MmetaG_FD_155454 | JGI IMG/M metagenome (GOLD analysis project Ga0210406, IMG submission 155454) | Forest soil microbial communities from Barre Woods Harvard Forest LTER site, Petersham, Massachusetts, United States - Inc-BW-C-30-M | ecosystem: Environmental > Terrestrial > Soil >... | reverse complement strand
GCAAGCGGCCTTGAATTTGGGTTTGAGGCGTGGTTGATGGCTGTTTCTACGCGTGGGAAGCCAGTAGATGCACTCCGAACCAAGCTCACCAAAAAGAGGGCCAACAAGAAAGTGTCTGCGCGTCAAAAGCCGGTGCGAAGCGGCAAGTGAGAATTCAGGTTGGTGTCATTGGATATCTTGGGGCGTCGGTGGCCCTAGTGGCTGATCCGGATGGAAGGGCTTCCCGAGCTCACGGAAAAAGCGGTAGATGTTTGGTGTAGTGGTGAGTAACAAAGTGACGGTGGTCGTCGAGGTGTTGCGAAGGGCATGCCTGACGTCACCTGGAATGCAAACGGTCTCGCCTGGCTTTGCGGTTACCCACTGGCTAGAGTCACCTTCGTATTGTAGGACATTGAGTTCCCCTTCGAGTACAAAGAGCACTTCCGGATCAGCATGACTGTGCAAAGGAATGGCCACACCAGGTGGGACGATGCCGCGTATCAGGGTAAAGACTTCGGAAGACTGAGCGGGTGTAACAAGGAATTGAAGAAGCGGTCCAAAGACGTCCAACCAGAGCCACGTTGCTCGGCTGTATTACTTGTGTTTGCGTCGACATACTAATTTTATCTCCCTCACGGTTTAGAAAAGATTGTCTTCACTTTCGGCGTTCCTATCCCATGGAAAGCTCCCCCTAACAATTGCTGTTTTCTGTGCGGCTGGTATTTTTGCATTTCCCCATACTGTCCAGACAAAAGTGCCTACAAATCGATGGTTAAATCTCCCACCGGTTGCGAGCAGCAAATGAGAATATTGCCGTGCATTTGGAGGCGGTTCAGGCCGCCCCCTGCTGTCTCTCTCCCAGCTCAAATGCTGTTTCCAGAATGTCTGCGGCAATCGAAAGACCGTCAGCGCTCCGGATTGCTTTCTGAATTCTCCGAACGTTATCCCAGAACGTTGAATCTCCAAGCACCCGTTTAATCGCTGTTACAAAATTCTCTGGGGTCGCCTCGTCCGAGGAGATGACAACGCCCACCTTTTTGTTCGCTATTCTCGCTGCCACACCTGGTTGATCATTGGTTATGGGTAGCGCAAGCGTGGGCACGCCGCTAGAAAGGGATTCAAGGACAGTGTTCAATCCCGCGTGAGTGATACACAGAGAGCTGCGTTTGAGGATCTCAATTTGCGGCGCGTGACTCACCACCACCACATTCGCAGGAACGTCTCCGAGTTGTTTCGGATCGAGCTGGCCGCCAACCGCTAGGACAAACTGTAGTTCCTCAAATCCGATGGCAGCTTGCGTGATCGAACGAAAAATATTTGTCAATCCATTCTGCAGCGTCCCCATCGAAGCATAGACGATCGGCTTGCCTGTCAGCTCCTGCCACGGAAAATCGAAGTCCATCCGGCCGCGACCATCGTGGAATGGCCCGGCGTAGTGGAATTGCGGAAAGTCGGGAGCGCAACCAAAGTCAAATTCCTTCGGACATTGGGTAATCCAGGCAAGCGGAGAAAGAGTTGCGTGCGGATTATTCCAGTCAACAGAGAGCCCCACCTTTTTTGCGTAAGCCTGGGCTTCCGTCGTGACAGGCTCCAGAAGTATTCTGGTTCGCCGGATCGCCTCCATGTTTTTGGCGAGAGCATCAACTCCAGTCTCGAATGGCCAATCCACGAAACAGATAGGTGTTCGTCCCGTGTAATCAACGTGCAGAGCGTTGGACGCATGGACGAAGGGCATTCGAAGATGCATCGGTATCAATTCGACGTAAGGTTGATACTGATCAAGGACGAGCCCATCTACTCCAGCCTTCGCAAGCGTATCCGGAAGAGACTCAAATAAGGAGGCGGTGTATCCCTTCATCATCGCGTTGACGGTAAAGTGCAGCGCCTCTTCACCTGACAACTCACTGAGGCGGCGCACAAGCTTACCGAGTGAGCCGGCTGGATATGCCGTCTCCGAAACGGGTACAAATGGTAGACCCGCAGCTTTTACAAAAGGCGCAACGTCGGCCAGGGACATAAACACTACGTCATGACCGCGCGACTGTAGCTTACGGGCTAATGCCGTCATAGGGTTCAGATGTCCAGGTACAGGCAAGCTAAGAAAACCAATTCGCATAATTACCTCCGCAGAATTCGTCTCGCCTGTCTGCTTCAACAACTAGCGCAGACATTGATTCGAAGGTACGGCAAACGAAATGGCAGAGCTTGTCAGAACGTAGACTATTGTCACAATTGGATCGTTTTATCTCGGGATATTCGGTAAATACATTCGTGAGTTCACGGCCGCAATCTGCGGCGATAAGCGCTCGGAGTGACTCCAACAAACTTATGAAATAACCGGCTCATGTGAGAATGGCTCGAAAAGCCGCAATCGAGAGCGATGTCAATGAGCGACATCGACGGGTTCTTCAGCAATTCCCTAACGCGTTCCAGCTTCACATTGAGCAAGTAATTGTGTGGGCTGGACCCTGTCGCGGCCTTGAACATCCGGACGAAATGGACGCGGCTGTAGCCGCTCTCGTTCGCGAGCGCCTGCAAGCTCAGATCAGAATCGAAAGACCGCATGCGTTCGATGACCCGTCGCAGCACGTGTCCGGGTAAACCGTACGTACGGCCATTGTTGGACGGAGGCTTAGTCCCCCTGCCGAGGAAGAGCATCCTCACCGCCAAGGCTTGCGCAAGGTTCTCTGTATATAGCCTTTCGCTTGTGTACCCCTCGTTCGCATCGGCAATGAGAAGGGTCATGAGTTGCTGTGCAGCAGGGTCCTCGACGTTCGCCTGCAAACGCAACTCTCCGTCTGGCCGACGCTCCAGTTCGGAATCGAGCGCGCTCACCAAGGTAGAATCGAAGGCACACACGACAAGATCGAACCCGGTCTCCGCGCGCATCAAGGGGCACTCGCCCGCAGGTACCAAAGAAAGCGATCCGGGATGCTTAATGTACGAGGCACTGCGATTCACCCCGTAACGTATTTCAAAACGGGACGGATGGTTTGAACACATCGTCAGGATGTGCTTGTCCGACGTAGTTCCCGGTCCGTCACCTTGAGCCCCCCAAAAAGGCTCGATAGCAACGCCTCCAGCGGGCGCATCCTTTGAAGCCGCCTGCGACGACAATCGGGCCAGGAAAGAATCAAACGACTCAGTCACGCTTACTCCTCAGATCGATCTCCTCGGCTGGAAGTCCACGGAGACAGAGCATTAGATTTGGCGGAGTGTTCTCCGCAACTTAATTTTGATGTTGCGCCTCAACTCCATGTCACACGGTTGGCAGTGGCCCAACCGAACGACAAAGGATTTCGCCCCGTTGTGGGCAACGGCGCTATCACGCCAACGATTTCGGTCATTTCACTTCTCCTTGCATCGCTTGCCAGGTTGCGAGATATACGATACACTACGTATCGTATCGGATGCAACACCTTCCTGTCAGCCTTCGTTTTGGCAGCGGAAGCCCAAGTGTTGTTGAGTCCTTTACGGGCCGCAACGACGTCTCGCATCGCTGAAGCAAGTTTTGATGGCTTCGGACCGCAGGAAGGAAGTTATGGCAAAGATCGTCGAATTCGAGGAGAAGGGCGAACCGGAAGTTCTCAAACTAGATTCTGATCGAACAGGAGAAAACAACAATGGCACTCAAAGTATGGTTTATCACTGGCGCATCGAAGGGCTTCGGAATGGAGTTGACCAAGGCGGCGCTCGATGCTGGCAACACTGTCGTTGCAACAGCACGCAATCCAAAGTCGATTGAGGATGTGATTGGAAAGCAGGATCGGCTGCTGACTCTGAAGCTCGACGTGACCAACGAACAGCAGGCGAGGGAAGCAGTCGATGCCGCACTGAAGCGTTTTGGTCAGATCGATGTGTTGGTCAATAACGCGGGCCGGGGCCTCGTTGGGGCCGTAGAAGAAGTCTCCGCTGATGAGGTTCGCTCTGCATTCGCAGTAAACGTCGAGGGAACACTCAATGTTTCGCGTGCCGCCCTGCCTTCCATGCGCTCCCGCAAATCGGGTCACATCCTGAACCTTAGCTCCGTCGGGGGATTCCGAGCGTGGCCGGGATGGGGAATATACTGCGCCACCAAATTCATGGTGGAGGGTTTCAGCGAAGCCATGCAAGCGGAACTCGAACCGCTTGGAATCAAAGTCACCATCGTGGAACCAGGACCATTCCGAACCGATTTCCTGGACGATTCCTCCCTGGGGCGCGCAAAAACTGTGATTGCCGACTACAGTGCGACCGCGGGCGCAGCCCGCGAGTGGGCGGACAATTCTCACAACGCGCAGCCTGGAGATCCGGTCAAGGCTGCGGCTGCGATGGTAAAAATCACGGAAGTTGAGCGACCTCCGCTTCGCCTGCAGCTGGGTCACGACTGTGTTGCCGCCGTCGAAGCCAAGCTGGAGCACGTAAAGCTAGAGTTGGAGCAATGGCGTCAACTTGCGGAGTCCACCGCATTTACGCAGTAAGCCGAAGCCGGGGGAGAGCCTCGCGCTCTCCCGCTTATCTTTTGCTTTTGGGATGCTTGGAAGTGCCGTATCCCTTGATGACGGACTGATAGAGCCCGTTCGCGTAGGCATCGGAAATAGGTCCGGTCTCGAACATCAGCCGGTAATATATCGGCGCATAAAGTGTATCGATAACCGTGTCCACATCGAGATCGGACCGGAGGTCACCCTGCTTCATCGCCAGCTCGATTGTGGTCCTGGCGAGTTGTCTTCTCGGTAAGATCCAACGCTGCCGGAAGGCATCCAGAACGTCAGGATCGAATTGTCCGTCGCCGACGAGCGAGCGAATCATCTTCCCGTACTTGCTGCGAAAGGCCTTCACCTGAGCCTTCATCTGCAACTGAATGCTGTTGATGGCGCGGTCCGTGGAGGGAAATATGGTTTTGGGGCCAACAATGGAAAGGAAAGCATCCATGACGACGGCACCTTTGTTCGGCCAGCGCCGGTAGATAGTGGTCTTCCCAACACCGGTCTTGGCTGCAATCGTTTCCACAGTAAGACTTCTGAAGCCAACTTCGAACGCCAGGTCGAGCGCTGTATTCAAGATCAGCTGGCGAATATGGTCGCTTCGAGGCCGTCCTCTGCGAGCATTTGATTCGGGGACTGATTTCGTCACAACTAGATCCTATCTCTTATCATACCGGAACGCCACGTATCGTATCGATTCGATCGATTTCTATTCGTGGTCCCACATCTTCAAGTAAAACTGTCGCATGTTTAGTGCAGTGAACTTTTGTGGCACGCAGATGACAGGATGATTCGCTCGTGCAAGCAGCCAGCCGCCTCGCGAACTATTCTCGATTCCATTGGGAAGGACGAAATCAGTGAACCGTCCAAACCAATAGCGCTTATGCGCAGAGGAGGCAACAAACATGGCAACACCATTGGTTTCGACACAAGCATCGAATCAAGCCAATGCTTATTTGGATATGTTCAACCGGCAGAAGTCTTATTTCGCGAGTAACAGTACGAAGTCTTATGAATGGCGCGTTGATCAACTAAACCGCCTCGCGCGACTGTTGTCTGAGCACACCAACGAGTTCTATGAGGCGCTGAGCCGGGATTTCAAAACGGCCTTGTCAGAAAAAGTGTTTGAAGTCGGTGCGACGCTCGGAACAATCGAGGTCACGAAAAGCTTGCTCAAGTCCTGGATGCAACCTGTCGAGGCACCCGTACCGAAATTTCTTGCGGAATCGGGACACAAAGCGCTCGTGTATCGCGAGCCCTATGGCGTTACGCTCATCGTGGGACCGTTCAACGGACCACTGCTTTCCTTACTGCGCCCTGCCATCACTGCTCTTGCGGCCGGGAACACCTGCATCCTGAAAGTCTCCGACGCGCCAAATACCGGCAAACTGTTAATGGAGCTTGTTCCGAAATACTTCACTCCCGAAGCTGTCGTTGCCATTGCGGGAGGCCCCACAGAGGTCGCTGAACTGTTGCGACTGCCTTTCGATTTCATTTTCTTCACGGGTTCTGCGCGAGTCGCAAAGATTGTGCTGCGTGCCGCAGCTGAAAATATCACACCGGTAGTCCTTGAGTTGGGAGGACAGAATCCAGCCATCGTGGATCAAACCGCGAACGTGCCGGATGCGGCGAAGAAAATTGTGTGGGGAGCGACTGCCTGGGGCGGCCAGTGGTGCACTTCACCCGGGTACGCCTATGTTCACGAGAAGGTTGTAGATGAGTTTGTTGCGGAGTGCCGTAAAGCCGCGATTGAGCTCTATGGTGAAAATCCAAAACAGAATCCCGACTATTCCCGGATCATCAATGCACGCGAGGTACGGCGATTGGCCCAGATGATCGACAAGGAAAAGGCGATCATGGGAGGAGACTATGACGAGGCCGAACGCTACTTTGCGCCAACGATTCTCTACCCTGTCGACTGGACGGACCGCGCAATGCAGGGTGAAATCTTTGGCCCTATCTTGCCGATTCTGACATATTCCGAACTGCGTGAAGCGATAGCACAGATCAAATCTCGCCCCAAGCCACTGGCCGGCTACATCTTTAGCAAAGACCAGAGCACCATCGACGAGTTTGTTGCAGGTTTTTCGTTCGGGGGCGGCGCAGTGAATCAGACCAATGTTCATGTGTACCTCGACAGCGTTCCTTTCGGGGGCGTCGGAGAATCGGGGATCGGTTCCGCCAACGGAAAATATGGATATGACAGTCTGACGCACGCGAAATCAATATTGATTTCACCTTCCAATGCCAGCATCGATCACGTCTATCCTCCTTTCACAATGGACAAGATCCAGTCGTTGAGCCAGTGGCTCGACTACTAGCAACCGCGTACTCGCGTCCGCTGAAAATCCCATTCGGACCAGTTGTGTCGCGATGTCATCACCATCGATGGCTTGGCCGATCCTGGCCCGAACTCACAAATCGATTCTTACGAGGAGAATGTGCATGGCAGCAAATGATCAAATATCAGAACAGAACCAAACCACTTACGTGCTTGTGCACGGAGCGTGGCATGGTAGCTGGTGTTGGAAGCGAGTACGAAAAAGCCTTCGGGACGCGGGCCACCGGGTGTTTACTCCGACTCTTACGGGCCTGGGTGAACGCTCTCATCTCAACTCTGCCGCTGTCAGTCTTTCGACTCATATTGCGGATGTCGTTAACCTGCTCCGGTGGGAGGACCTCTCAGATGTGATTCTCTGCGGGCACTCGTACGGTGGCAGCGTGATCAGTGGCGCCGCTGATCAGGTTCCGGAGCGAATTCGTAGGTTGGTATATCTTGACGCGTTCGTGCCGGAAGCCGGTGAATGCGTGCTTGACCTCCTTCCCCCAGAGCTAGCGCAACCGATACGTCTGCAAGCCCAAACAACCGGCGCCGGGTGGAGCGTTCCGCCGATTCCGGCCGAGCGTTTCAACGTCAATCTACGGGATGCGGCCTGGGTAAACGCCCAATGCACATCCCAATCAATCGCATCGTTCGAAGAGCGAATCAGGTTGAGTCGGCTGCCGTCTTACACGCACGATGCTACGCACATTTTGGCCACAGGCTGGGACAACTCACCTTTTCGAGCCGCTCACGAACGGGCTAAAGCGAAAGGATGGGAGACTCGCACGGTTACCTGTGGACATGAAGTAATGCTCGACCTTCCCGGCGAGCTTACGGACCTGCTGTTGGAACTCGCTGCGTCCGCTGCGCCGTCACCGTTTTGTGTTGCAAATGGGAGATCGCACTCTAGAGATCTAGCGCTTCAGGTGCCCCGAGACAGATTCAATCGACCTGATCCGAATAGCATGAGGAACCTAAAATGATAGACGCGCGGAAAACAGCAATTGTTACCGGTGCCTCGCGAGGGATTGGATCGGGGCTCGTCGAAGCACTCTTGAGGCGAAGCTACAACGTAGTCGCCAACTCGCGAAACATTACCAAAGAAACCCCATTCGTTGCTTCTCCGAGTCTTGCACTGGTCGATGGCGACATCGGTGATCGAAACACGGCCGCGAAGGTCGTGGACACTGCCGTATCGAAGTTTGGTGGGATCGACGTGCTGATCAACAATGCGGGTGTTTTCATTCCGAAGCCCTTCACCGAATACTCGAAAGAAGACTTTGACATTTTAGTCTCCACGACCCTTGCAGGATTTCTCTACGTGTCCCAACTCGCGGTAAAGCAAATGCTGCGGCAGAAATCGGGCAGCATCGTCAACATCTCAACTACTCTGGTCGACCAACCGATCGCGGGTTTTGGGGCGGCTCTTCAAATCATGCTGAAGGGTGCCTTGCATGCTGTCACTAGCGCCCTCGCCATTGAATACGCAAAAGAAGGCATTCGTGTAAACACTATCGCGCTGGGAGTGATTAACACTCCGATGCATAAACCGGAAACTCATAACTTTTTGAAGGGTTTTCACCCGGTTGGCAGGATCGGTGAAGTCAACGAAGTCGTCGATGCAGCTTTGTTTCTGACCGACGCCACGTTCACCTCAGGTGAAATACTGCACGTCGATGGTGGCGCGCACGCGGGCAAATGGTGACCGGCAATAGGAGAATGTGCATGTGGCCCAATGATCGTTTTATCAAACTGTGCGGCGTTGAATTGCCAATTATTCAGGCACCAATGGCTGGATCGGCGTTGTCCGACATGGTCGTCGCCGTTTCAGAGGCGGGAGGACTCGGTTCGCTCGCTTGTGCGCTGCTGAGCGTGGAAAGCGCACGCAAGGAGCTTGAAACCATCCGCCGAAAAACAGCGCGCCCCATCAATGCAAACTTCTTCTGTCACCAGCCGCCGCGGGAGGATCACACTCGCGAAATGAAATGGCGACGGCGCCTGGATGGCTATTACATCCAACTGCAGGTTGAGAGCAATACTTCCATTCCAAACTCCGCCCGCGCTCCGTTCGACGACAAAATGTGCGATCTCGTCGACGAGTTTCATCCGGAAGTCGTGAGCTTCCATTTCGGTCTTCCGGACAAGAATCTCCTCGTCCGTATTGGGAAAACCGGGGCGAAGATCCTGTCCTCCGCCACTTCAGTCAGTGAGGCGCGTTGGCTCGAGGATGAAGGATGCGACGCAATTATCGCCCAAGGATTTGAGGCCGGCGGGCATAGGGGAATGTTTCTCTCGGAGGATGTTTCCACGCAGGTCGGTACAATCGCGCTGGTGCCACAGGTGGTTGACGCCGTGAAGGTACCCGTTATCGCGGCGGGGGGAATCGCCGATGGGCGCGGCATATTGGCGGCGTTTGCCCTTGGTGCAGCGGCGGTGCAGATCGGCACGGCCTACTTGCAGTGCCCTGAGGCTCAAATCAGCCCACTCCATCGTCAAGCATTGAAAGACACGAAGGACAACGACACTGCAATCACGAATGTATTCACGGGCCGTCCGGCACGAGCAATCGTAAATCGCTTTCTGCGCGAGGTTGGACCAATGTCCGATATTGCTCCGAAGTTTCCGCTCGCCGCTGCCGCGCTAGCGCCACTTCGCGCCAAATCAGAGATGGCAGGATCTGCTGACTTCACCCCATTGTGGTCGGGCCAATCCGCTCGCCTGAGTCGGGAACTCCCCGCAGCCGACTTGACCAAACAGTTGGCGGCAGAGGCCCTAAAAAATCTGGCGTTGCTGCAAACCAAGGCATAACCGTGGACGTTCCGGAATCTCCGAAGTGCCGAGACAGCCCCGACCACTCGCAGAAGTTTGCATCCCGGTTTTCACCTTATCGCCCATTGTTGTACTCACTGGCATATCGCGTTCTTGGCGGTATTCGAGGCGCAGAGACCGCTCTCGAAAACTGCTGGCTGACAGCTTCTCGCAACCCACGAGAATTTGTCTATGAAGGGGCTTTTCGGAGTTGGCTGGTTCGAGTGCTTATGGACGAAGCACTGGCCATTCTTCGAAAGAATCGCGCAAAGGCCCTCACAAGAAAGATTGAGATCGGGTACTGACGCAACCGGAAGGGAGTAAATACATCCTGCCCGTCGTGAGATAAGGAAGAGTGCGCCAACAATGCTCAAAACTGTCTGTGATTGCGGCACGATGCTCAGGCACCGGTTGCAAAATGCACGATCAAACGGTAGGCATCGTGCCGCCATCAATAATGTAGTCTGCACCATGGATCGAAGCCGCTCGATCGGATGCTAGGAATGCCACCAGTTCGGCGACTTCCTCCGGCTGGCCGGGCCGTCCAATGGGAATCCCTCCGATCATCTTGCGGTCAATTGCTTACCAACGCTTATCAAGAATTGCAGCAATCCGACGACGGTCTTGAACTCCTTGACGAGCAGTCAGCCATTGTCTTCGGCACGCTCCGCATAGAGAAAATGCCGAGTCTGGATTGGCTCAAGAATGAAACGCAAGACCCGGTCCTCGGGTTCGCGATCCGCTAACGTGAAGCGGTCATGCTGTCGCAAGTGTTCAGCCCAGGAATCCACAAGAAAACTCTCTAGGTACGTCCCGGGCATCTCTGCGTCGTAGAAGATGCCCCACCTTGTAGCTCCATCGCGCCGACGGATTCTTTGAAACTCGTGAATCGCGTCCAGAAACGCAGCTTCCTTTTCTGGGCTTATTTTGTATTCAACCGTAACCAAGACCGGCCCTTCCCCGGGTTCCGGTTCCGATACCAGCGACAGTTTTCCCCAATGATTCCATACAGCGAGCGACCCACTAGGCGTGGGAAGGCGTGTAATCAACGGGAGCGCCAAGCACCCCATCAGCCCCACGCTTGAAATCAATAGGGCCCTTCCGGTGCTCGAATGGTCCGCGGCGATTCCCCACAATGCGCTGCCGAGGGCGATGCTTCCCTGAAATACAAGGAGATAAATCGCAAGGACGCGAGCACGAACCCAACCAGGGGCAAGTTCCTGAACGATGGTGTTGAACGTGGACATGAAAACGGTCCACGCTGCGCCACCAAACAAGCTGAAAATACACAGCAGCCAGAGCGAGTGCAGTTCTGCGACAGAAAGCGTGGTCCCCGCAAAGACTACAGTTGCCCCGGACACAATCCACTCCGTGGAAAACGCGCCACTCGTTCGTTGAAGCACGACTGCTCCAGCGACCGCGCCAATACCAAAACAACCGAGCAGCAAGCCATATCCCAATGAACCCGAGGTGAGGTTTTTGGCAACCGCTGGCAGTAGAGCCCAAAATGCGCTCGCGAAAAAAATCACGCAAGCCGAGCGGACCAGCAGTTTAAGTATGTCAGGCGAATAACGGACGTAGCGAAGCGCGGCACGAGTCGCTCCGGCCAGACTCTCGGCCGGCAATCGGGTTTCGTTTATGGGACGCTTCCATCCGGCAATGACCCAAATGACTCCCACGAACGAAAAAATATTCAGGACAAATGCCGTTCCGATCCCGGCAGCCGCGATGATCACACCCGCGAGTCCCGGTCCAACCGCCCGCGCTAAGTTGAACTCGATGCCATTCAACGCCAATGCAGGCGCAAGGTCTTCCTTTTGGACAAGCTCGGGAAAGATCGCGCGCCAGCTCGGTGACTCAATGGCGTCTCCAGCAGACAACCCAAAGGTCAGCAATAACAATAGCCATGGGGTCATTGTGTGGGTAATCGTGGTCAGAGCGATTACGGTCGCGAGTGCCACCATCCACAATTCCGTGCGAAGGATCAGTTTTCTACGATCAAAAATGTCTCCGATGGAGCCTGCGGGCAGTGCGAACAGGAAAAAAGGCAATGCGCTCGCCGTTTGAATCAGGGCGACATAGACGGTACTGGTTGTAAGCGACGTCATCAGCCATGCGGCCCCTACGCTCTGCAGAAATGTACCAACGTCCGAAATGAAATCGGCGATGAGAAGGTTACGAAACAAAGGCACCCGCAGCGGTCGCCATGGACTTGATGACGCGGTTTGAGAACTGTTCATTGAGGCCATTCAATCTGAACTCGGAGAGTTGTCATATCATCGGACTCGATTTTGCCGCGACTCCTCGGCGACGGAGAGAATATTTTCTGATGACCTCTACTCTCCCAACCAACTTCGGACTTCGCCCTCGTTAGCCTCGATCCAAGAACGCGCCGCCTCACGCGGCGTTTTCTTCTTTACGTTTACGACCCAATCCATCTCTGTAACTCCGTCGATACCAATATGGATTCGGGAGAGTGCGGTCCTTGTTTTGGCGGGAAGCAGCTGAAGCCGCTTGCGAGGCCCGACCAAGGACGCGTGATTTGTGCCGCCCAGAATTCCTCGAGGATCTTCGAGCGGGCGAAGTTTGCCGTCTCGGTTCAGGTACTGCGGAGCCCATGTTGGAAACACAATCCATTTCTGATCCGCCACGGCTTTTTCATACGCTGCTATCCATTCCGCCGGTGTACCGGAGTGGAAGGAATACCCCACACCATCAAGCTTGTATGCACCGATCGCTTCTTGAGAAAGTGTCGTAATTGTAGCGCCCGCGCCGATGCCCTGGATGACCTTGTTCATGCGTTCCGCAACTGCGGGCTTTTCCAAATCTGCAATCGAGGAAACCTCGCTCCTGGGAACGTATTCCGGCACAGCCCAAAAGAAGTGGGCTCCGTCAAAGAATTTCGCAATCTCTTCGGCATCGCGGCCATACTGCGCCCAGTACGTGGCATGACCTTCCGGAAGCCATACAGCGGCCATGAGGTCTATCGCGCCATCGCCAAGCAAAGGAAAGATTGTCTCGTGCGGACCCTCTCGTACCTCGACAGAATGGCCGAGTCGTTCGAGCATCTCTTGCACGACGGCACCAGTCACCGCGTAAAAGCTTAAGTAGCCCTGGCCGAGAATGACCGGCCTCTGTGAACCCGCTTGTGTAAATTCCGTACTCGTAACGACAGCAGCCGCGCTGGTTGCCAAAAACGAGCGGCGCGAGATCAGGAGTCGTTTTGATGTACCGTCATGCACCACAACATTTCCTTCCTATCTTCTTTGTTGAATCAACAGCTATCCTGACGCCTTTCTCTTGGAAAAGGGAAACGCGGAAAAGAGATTAATTTGCACCACATGGTTGTACATGCCAACTACACCAGCGGGCGACGGAACGTATTCGAGAAGATACCCAAGCTCGAATTGCAATGTGGGCGTCACGTTCCATCCGACAGCCCCCGCCACAATGTTCTGATCCAGCGCGTGTTTTGCGGTATGCGAACCAAAGTTCACAAACACCTCGTCATATAGGGACACGTAATCCGGCCTGACGCCAGTCGTGCTTGCCGGGAGTGGAATGGTCGCCGTCAAGCGATATCGGAACCGCTCGGCGTACTGCCACCCTTCATTGTGGCCGTTCCCATTGTCACGAGCCCGAAGACGCTGTTCGGCTCGCAGCCGATGGGTCAGCATCAGCCGCTTCGTACCCTCGCCCAACACAGGATGCTTCCATTGAAAGTCTTCGGAGATTCTATGTTCCGACAGGGTAGTTGAAGCGTTCGTGATGGCTGGATACTTCAAGAAGTACGCGTAAGTAGTCAGGACAGAGATTCCGTGAGAAAACTCCCGTCTGAATCCTGGCCGCAGAAAAATGAGTTCTGTCCTTTCTGCCGCGCCGTACCAGAAGACCTGACCTTCTAGGTGCAGGTCCCAGCGTTGCGAGATTGGATGTTCCCCGACATATGCGAGCCAAACGGATTTAGAAGATTCGATTGCTGGATTCTTTTGTTGCGCATCCACTACTGGGCCGCAGCAAAGGCTCAACAGAGCTAGAACGACATTGATCCGAAACGACAGGTCACGCATGCCGGAGGAACCGATTCAACTTGGGCTCATCGTGAGCACCATGCGAAATCGTGCTTTGCCTTCCACCATCTTTTCGTAGGCGTCCGCTTCTAATTTCACGGTCATCGTCTCAATCCTCCGTCATCCGAAAAAGAGAACAGGCGAACTTATCTGCTTGCAGCCGGCTGGACTTCCATCCTCGTTGTTGTGACTCCGCCTTCGGCCAGTTCGGGCAGTTTCGCGAACCATTCCTTCACATAGGGCATGTTGTTGTGCGCTTCGAAGTCTTCCTTCGTTGCAAAGACCTCGAAGAAAATAAAGTGGCCGGGCTTCTCACGATCTTCCTGGAAAAAATAGACAAAATTCTTGGGGTCGCTGCGCACGAGAGCGATTAGCGGCAAAGTGGCGGCTCGCAACTCTTCTCTCTTGCCCGGCTTCGCATGAATCTCAGCGATGATGGAATACGCGCCGTTCGGAATCTTCGCGTATCCTCTCCCCGGCCCGGCTTGAGCCAATGCGACTTTCAATGGGAAAGCGCCTAGGATCATCAACATCAGCAAAATCTGACTGCAAACTCTCCGGCTCATGACATGCCTCCTTTTGCACAATCTTCCGTTCGAGTGCGGGTTTCATCAGCCTTTCGCTCCTTTTTGTCTCTTCTCTGAAGCTCCATCGAAGATTTGCTTTACGGGACCCAAGGCTTGAACAAATTCGAGTGCTTCACCCTCTGGTCCACGGGCATAGATCAAAGCCCATCCATTCGATTTGCCCTCCGCGATCTTGTTGGACATCGTCTCCAGCGCGGCTTTCCTTCGTCCTTCTTCCGTGGTGGTCGCAACGGTGCGATTGCAACGCACGTTGGTCATTCCTCGCCGCATCGATTCGGCTTCAAGGTCGTGAACGAACTTGTTGAAATCGATGTCGTCCCGCAAGTGGAAACAGAGATGCAAGGATCTGGGATAGGCGGGGCTTCGATGACTATGAGCGGGCGCCCAAGCGGCGCCGGTCCCCGCTGGTTGGGAACTCTCGCGATAGTGCAGCAACTCCAGAACCATGTTGTCGAACTGCACAAAGCGGACATCCAATCGTTGTTGCCCGCCACGCAGGTCCGGAACTCCGATTGTGGCGGGATTGATTTGTTGTTCGATGGCTTCAATTTCGTCGTTCAACATCAAGGTGTTGTGAATCCTTTCGCCGTGAAAATCGCCGTCCCGCATGATTTCTGTTCCGCCCAAGATTTCGGTATAAAACTGAAAAGCGCGGTCCATGTTTTGTACTGTCATGCCGAAATGCTGGAAACCGCGAATTCTCTGGCCCAGCGGAGCGTTGTCCCTGCTGCCTGACAGGTTTTGAGATGGAGGTGTCGTCGCCTCCAGCACAGCTGCCGGTGCGACTAGGCTTGCGAGTCCAATAGCACCAGTCCCTCGAATAACGTCCCGGCGAGTGAGCTTGTTGTTTTCGTCTTGCATCATCATCGATCCCTCCTTGATGAATTATTTGCGCAGAGGGTCGTTCACATTAGCCGGGGCGTAACACAGCCACCTACCTCTGCGGGTATTCGCGAGATTCTAAGGCTCTTTGAGGTTCCCTGGAGACCGTCTCACCGCAAGGGCTGCACGCTTGGGCGCATTTTTAGTTCATTTCGGAATGAAACGATCGTTCGAAACTTGTAAACCCAACACAAGTCTCTATTCGACTTTTTGCGCGCCTATCGCGAATTTGCTCTCAGGAGTCCATGTTGGTTGAAGGCCACTTCTCGACTGGAGGCGCGTAGTTCAACCTCCTTGTCACGACTACATAAAAGTCGCGCTGGGCACAACGCTTCTTACGACCATGGTTATTCCCGCAATCACGCTGAAGAATTTGCCCGACCAGGACGACCGGACTCAACGCAGCATCGGCATGCTTATGCTTCCATCCACACTCTTCGGCTGCACCACCAGGGGAACCTCAACCTGCCATTGATCCGGTATGGGGAACTTCATGGTCAGCAAGAATGGCTCCTTTACCTCGAGCCGAAACGACGCTTGGTCCCCATACACGGTCTGCAGTAAAGATTTTGCCGAGTCGAAAGTCACGACGTTAGTCAACGATTGACTGAATGAAAAGTCCTTGATTCGGTCTTCAAATTCGATCAGCAATCGATCTGTCCATTTGATAGATAACCGAAAACAATGCGTACCATCATCCAAGTGCGACGTCTGACTGACAGCTTCATCGAGCAGGGGGACGAGCAGCCATCGAGGAACATGACAGGACTCTGTTTCCGGCGAAATATCGAGTTCGAAAGGAATGACTCTTCCCACCAAAGTCCTCTGAAGATCTAGATACTCCCGGACGTGGTCTATCTCATCCGCCACTTGCGCAAATTGCCGGTCGGGCTCGTCGAGGACCACGCGCAGGAGATCACCGACCTTAGCAATCATCAGAGTCGCAGTGGAAGTCTCGGACCGGGCGACCGTCTGGGAGATTCCGTCGACAAGATCTGAGAAAAACCGACGCGGAATCTGATAACGGAACGTGGCGATCTCCGCTTGGCTCTGCTGCAACTTAGCCTCCTGGAGCTGATTTTCCTGTTGTTCCATTTGCAGGAAGTATTTGACCGCGAAGTAACAGGCGCACCAGGCAATGAATACGATTTCGTAGGGGACACTATCAATGAGGATGCCTTTGAGTGGCAGCCCCTTTGGGTTTCCCCAAATGGCATGCCCGACGAAAGCACGGAATGCATTTGCCGCTGTGGCAAGCGCTGCAGCGCTGAAGATGCTGAGGACAATCGTCACAGCAGGCGCACTACGCGTCCGCCACAACCATCGGCAAATCCAATGGAGGCCAAAAGAGAATGCAACGGCAACGCCAAGCCTCAGAAATTCGGACCCAGACTCGAACGACGCGCCCAGATAGGACCAGTAACAAGCAAAAATGAAGCACCCGAAGCAACCCCAACCGGCGAGTTGAAGGATCCAGAATAGGCGCGGCTCAGACACCCATCCCTTTCTCTTTACCTCGGCTCGCTGTCGTGGGCGGTCGGCCATTTTTTTTGCGTGTGCCCATCCTTCTTCGGATGTCAAAAACGAGACTGCATTCAAACCGGTAAATTCGCAGCCATTTTACCGGGTTGAACACGGGGCAACTCCATCACAAGCGAAAAGGAATATTGGTTGTCGATAATGGACAGAGAAGCGCGGTTTCCGTAGATGACGTGCAGCAGACGCCGCGTGTTATCAAGTCCTATCCCAAACCCGCCATCCGCAGAGAAGTAGCGGTCCTTTGATTTTGCATTCTCCGAAACGATAACCAATGTTTCCTTCTTTGCTTTGACGCTTAGTCGCACCGGGGTCGCAACCCCATCTTCGAATAGGCCATATCTCACCGAGTTTTCTATGATGGGCAGCAAAAACCATTGCGGGACCGCATAGCTTCTAGTGTCAGCTGTAATGTCCAACTCGTACTTTAGATGTTCACCGTACCTGACTTTCTGAATCGCAAAATATTGCTCCACGTGACTGAGCTCTGTTGCAAGGTCGGTCAGATGGTCGTCTGTTGAGGAAAGCATTGCACCGAACAAATCCTTGAGCTGTTCAAGCATTCGCAGTGCCTGATCGGGTTGTCCAATAACAACCAAAGACGAGACTGCATTGAGCGAGTTGAACAAGAAGTGGGGGCGAATTTGCGAACGCAAGGCTTTGAGTTGAGCCTCCCCCGCAATAATTTTCGCCTCTCGCACGAGTCGTTCCTTATCCCTTACCTCGAAGTAGGATTTGATTGAGAAATAGAGAATGCACCAACACGCTAGCGGTATGGAGTAATTGTCACTCCCGCCAACCAGGTCATGAAGCGAGATTTGGCTGATAGGTTCGAGCTTCAAGGATCCATAGAACTCACCGAGCCAACCGGAAAGAACTCCCAAGGTGAGCGCTAAACCCACGGACAGCACACAGTACAGCAGGCGATCCTGCTTACGCCTCCATGCGGCACGCGCAACTGCATGAATGAGGAAGGTGGAGAGGAACGCGGTCGTTGCTCCGATTGCAAACGGGACGTAATAGACGGGAGAAAAATAGAGCCAATACAGCGTGACCACTAGAAAGCTCCAACCGATTCCCTGAAACATCCAGTAGAGCCGGCGCCTTGAATTTGGCTGTCTAGCAGAAGTCGCGTCTGACATGGTGTTATCGTTCCGCCAAAAATCTAAAAGCTGACGTGGAGGCTCGCTTAACAGAAAAAGGTCGAGCCCCGGCTAGTAATTTCAATGCTAGCGACTAGTTTTGAGCGAGAGCTTTCTTCAGATCGTCACTAAAAGTCCGGCTCGCACGCAGAACCGTGCCATCTTTCAGTCTCACCATCAAATCCTGGTTCCTAAGCGTCATATATCCCGAAACCTTCGCGAGGTTAACGACAAAGGATCTGTGAATCCGACAGAATACGTTGGAAGGCAATCTGCCAAGTAGGACCGAGAGTGGCTCCCGCAACAGATGCGTCGTTCGTTGCACATGGAGTTCGGTATAGTCGCCCGCTGCTGAGACCCACTCAACATCCATTGCTTCTACGAATTGGGTTTTTTTTCGATCTGTTATCGCGATGCGCCCGAAAGCGACAGTCGGAGCCGGCGGTCGATATGCAACGGTCTCTGACATCTTTTCACTTCCGACTTCTATCGCGCGACGCAGAGCATACTGTTCCCTGATTCGGTTCAGGCTCATTTCAAAGCGAGCGTCATTGATCGGTTTGAGCAGGTAGTCCGCGGCTTTTACCTCGAATGCCTGAAGAGCATATTGGCGGTGCGCGGTCAGAAATACGATTATCGGTCGCACCGATTCGTCAACCAATCTGGCGACATCGAGACCAGACGAGCGGATCATTTCAACGTCAAGAAAAATCGCATCTGGTTTAAATCTGCGAATTCCGTTGATTGCTTCTTGGGCCGAGGACGCTTCTGCGACAACTGCGAAATCATCGTGATCGCGGAGGCGGGCCCTAACGCCTGACCTAGCAAGGGGCTCGTCATCCACCAATATCAAGCGGATGCGCGGGTTCGGCTCGCCGTCTTTGGGTGATACAGGAACCATAGAAGCCGTTATTCTAGTCGAAGAAAAGGGCGCCGCCTATGGTTCCTCTGGGGAACATTAATGCCAGCGGCGAGTGTTCGGAATTCCGCTTTCTGCCGGCTGGTCTTGACGACATCGTTATGCGGTGCTGGCACGCCAATCGACCAGACACTTGCGTTCTCTCCCAGAACGCGATGAATACGCTCTACGCTAATCGTCGCGCTCACTTCGAAAACGAGTGCCGGCTCACCAAAACTCGGTTTTTTGTCTTGACGCGTCCACGCGGATGGGGCCATGATGGCGGTTCTCGCCCATCGGACGACGTGGACCCTCATGCCTCTCGATCGCGGAAAGGAGATCTTTGATGATCTCGTCGAGTTTCCACCGCCCAGGGAAACCGGCACCCGCGACTACATCTTCTACTTCGTCGATGCGAACGACCACGGGTTCGGCGAGGCCGCGCACGAATTCTTCAAGAAGCACTACAAGCCGGCCGGCTACGTCGAAAAGGACGTTCACAGCCTCGAAGAGCTGATCGCGGCGCTGTTCGCAGACGTCAACGCGGGCATCACGCACATCCGCGAGATTGTCATCGTCTGTCACGCGACGCCGCAGGGGATGATGCCGCCGGTGTTCGCGAGCGCGAGCGCCACCAGCCTGCCCGAGTACCGTCACATTACCGAGAAATCGCTGTCCTTCCTGCAGCGCGATTTCAAGACCAAGTTCTCGACGTTCCATAGCCAGCGAGTCGCGGTCGTCGCCAAGCTGGCGTCTGACTCGTGCGTGACGATCCGTGCGTGCCGCGTCGGGTCGTCGCTCGCCTGCATGTACGCCTGCTACGCGTTCTTCGGCGGGCGCGCGAACGTCTACGCGCCGAAGGAGTACATGTTCTTCGGCCACCAGTTCCTGCTGCCCGGATCGCGCGTCGAAAACCGGGATCAGCTGCACCAGCACCTGGTGAAGCAGCACTTCGTGAAGAACGGCCAACGGACACCAGACCGGAAGGAAGCCCTGGTCAGGTCGATTCTCGATCCCGGACTGTTCACGTCGCCGGCGCAGCTCGCCGAAAAGCTCAGCTCGTCATCGACCAACGATGCGGCGGACTTCAATCAGCTCGTGAAAGATCTCGACGCGCAGCGCGCGAGCGACCTCCTCGGCGCGAAGTTCGCGGCCGCGGGCGAGTCCTGGCCCAGCACACCGGCGATTCGCGTAGGCGTCAAGGGACAACGATGGCGCCTGACCGGAACGGCCAACAGCCCCGGCGGCACCTTCGGCGTCGACTATTTCGTCGACAAGCAGACGGTGCCCAACGGCGTCACCCTGGTCAGCTCGGCCCGGGTGCGGGTCACGAGAGGCGCGGAGGAGTTTCCGTTCCAGCTGTACATGACGCAGCAGGACGACGATCTGTACACCGGCAAGGTGATCGGCGACGGCAATAGGCCGTTCCGTCTCGCGGCGTACGCCGCTGACACCGACCCAGGCAAGTCCGCCTTCGATGCCATCGTCACGCTGCTCAACGGCAACCACTACTCGAACGGCAGCATCGACCTCGCCGCGATGTTCAAGACCACGCTGGACGTCGATCTGGCGCAGCCGCCGCACATCGTGTCGCTGACGCCGAATCTGTCGGGTCCCGACGCGCGGCTGAACTGGTCGATCGGCGGACCGCCGTCGTATCTGGTGAAGCAGGAGATCGCTGTTGCGTCCGATGCCAGCCAGATGCACACGCTGACGGTGTATCTGGACAAAGAGGCGACTGCGAAGCAGCAGGAGTACCAGAAGTCGACGGCCGGAATGGACCCCGACACGCCCGGGACCGAGCTGGCGAACTACCTCGATCAATACAACCTTGACGATCTCGCGGACTTCATCGACTACCTGCACGCGCCGTATCGGGCGGAGAACTCGTTCTACATCCGCCACGCCCAGAACGCCGTCAACCGGAAGCGCGACGTCGTGAAGTGGGAACAGAACCGGATGGGCGACCTGCTCACCAGTTCGCCGGTCCCGAGGCGGCCGTACACAGACCTCGGCCTCATGGAAAGCGACGATCTGAAACCGATCGCCTACAACTTCGACTTCAACGCCGTCTGGCAGGAGGTCAAGCAGTCGTTCCCCGTCGCGCCGCCGTTCCAGAACGACCTGTTCGAAGAAGACCCTCTGTGGGAGCGTATCAGCGACGGCCCGTTTCCCGACGCCGCGTCCCTGCCGACGATTGACAGCGACACGCCGTTCCAGGATCTCGAGACGCTGCGGCAGATGGAATCGCAGGGGCTGGATCCGTTTTTCTCGGAGAGCAAGGAAGTCTACGAGCTGCCCCCGCCCGACCAACCGGACTGCGACGAGTTCCGGACGGTCGTTCAGAAGTGGAAGGAGCTGCAGGGCCAGTCCTCGGACGCGATCCGCGAGCAGTTGAGCGAGCTCGTCACGCCCGAGGGCAAGACGTTCTACAGCTATCTCTGGGAAGCGTTCGAATGGGCGCACCTGATCGACACGCCCTTCACGCTCCTCGAAATCACGGAAATGGGGAAAGGCATTCCCACCCTGATCGTCGAGCACGTCGGCTTCCTCGAGGAATCCGCCGTCGCGACGGTTATCGCCGAAGACATCCTGCCGCCGCTCGCCGGCCTCCTGATGTGGCTGGGTTTCGCGCACACCCAGGTCGAAGCAGGTGAGGCGTGGAAGCACAAGGGAAAGATCGTCGCTGTCAGGCAGTGGCTGCTGGGCCTCGAGCTGCTCGCCAGGCACGCGCCGGTGCCCGACGAGCCGCACATCGATCTCGGCGACGACTTTCACGCCGCGTACGCCTCGGAGCTCGGCGTCGACGTGTCGAGCGCGAATGCCTTCATTCCCTTCCCGCAGGAATTCAAGGACGGCTTCGAAGAAGGCAAGGAATCGATGGAGCGGGTCGCGAAGAAGATCGTCGACCGGGCGGACGAAGTGTCGACCAAGGTGCTCGGCAGCCTAAACTTCTCGCCGTGCCAGATCCAGATCCTCAAGGACGCCGGCGTCTTCGACGTCGCGGCTATCCGCGCCGCGGACGTTGAAGCGATCGCGCGGCTGGCCCGCGAACACATCCCACGCGCATGAGCAACGAACTCACCGCGCTCTACGTCGCGCTCCTCGACATCGTCGGACCGCTCCGGCAGCGACTCGACTCGCCCGAGGGCTTCGAGTACCTGCTGTATCGGTACGGCTGGTCGGTCACGCTGGACGATGCGGCGATGGCGCGCATCAAGCAGGATCTCGCGATCGTCGCGCCGCTGGAAGCGTTCGCCACCGTCGCCACCGGCATCCGCGAGAAGCTCGCGGCCAACCCGGACGCCGATCCGAGCCCGGACGAGGTCGTGTCGCTGGCCGAAGCCGCGGCGGCGCTGGTTCGCGCGCTGTCCGACTTCCGGATGTCGAACCTGTCCGGATTGTCCGATCCGCTGTCGCGCGCCGAGTTCTGGGAGAGCCTCGCCGAGAACGTCCTCGACGATCTGCTCGAGGAATACCTGCGCATCTACCGTCCCGGCTTCTACCTGGTGCTGCGTGTCTTCGGGGTGATCCGGATCGAGATGACGGTGCCGGCCGAACCGGGACGCCAGCCGTACACCAGGGTCGTCTTCGACTGGGCGCAGGCGCTCGACGTGACGAAGGATCCGCTGCAGGCGTTGAAGCACGCGTATCACTGGGGTGACACCACACAGCCGTTCGCACACCAGGCCGCGCTCAACTCGATCGAGAGCGTCGTGCGCGCGCTGGGCGCGCCGACGGCGCGCGTGGTCCCGGCGCTGGCGACACAGCCGCTCATCCCGCCCACCGCCGACAAGGCGATCGCCGACGACGTGTCGGCGCTGCGCGTCACGCTTCTGCGAGGCGACTCGATCCTCGATAAGGCCTATTACCGGCTCGGCTTCGAAGTCCTGCCCGCGGTGCGCAACGGCCAGCCGACGCCGAGCGGCCTGATGATCCGGCCGATCCTGGAAGGCGGAACCGGCAAGACGCTGCCGCTCACCGACACGCTCGCGTTGACGTGGAACGTGGCGGCATCTCTCGACAACGTCATCGGCTTCGCGATGTTTCCGGGCGAGGCCGATCTGGTCGGCGGCGCGCCGTCGATTGGGACCAGCCTGACGCTGGCGACGACCGGAGACGATCCGTGGTACCTGCTCGGCGGCCCGCGGTCGTCTCGGGTCGAGGTCGTGGGATTCTCCGCCGGTGTGTCGCTGTCGGGCGCCGTCGACGATCCCGAAATCAAACTGCGAGTCGCATGCGAGGGCAAGAACGGACAGCCGGGATGCCGGATCGTTGTCGCGCTCGGGAGCGCCGACTCCTTCGTGAAGGACACGACGAAGCAGTCGGGCCTGAACTTCACCTGCTCGCCGGAAATCGTGTGGTCGAGCAAGAGCGGATTCAGCTTCAACGGCAAGCCGACGTTCGACATCGTGCTGCCGATCAGCGTCGAGCTCGGCCCGATCACGCTGACCAACGCCACCATCACCTTCGGCGAAGGATCCAAGACGACGTCGACGTCGTCGATGACCATGCGCGTCGGCGTCGCGGTGACCGGCAAGCTCGGTCCGGTCACCTTCGTCCTCGATCGAATCGGCTTCGCGTGCACGCTCGTGCCGTACAGCCGCGACGATGTCAAGGCGCTGCCGCCGGGATCGGACGCGCCGGCGCTGGGATCGCTTGGCGTAGTTCTCGATTTCGCGCCGCCGGAGGGTGTCGGCCTCAGCGTGGACGCCTCGATCGTCTCGGGTGGCGGATTCATCGGCCACTACGGCGACGAGTACGCGGGCGCGCTCGATCTGACGATCGGCGACTTCGCGGTCAAGGCGTACGGCGTCCTCCAGACGAAGCTGCCGGGCGGCCTGCCCGGCTACTCGTTCATCGTCGCGTTGTCCGCCGAGTTCTCTCCCTCGATCAACCTGGTGTTCGGCTTCACGCTCGACGGCGTCGGCGGGATGGTCGGCATCAACCGCACGATGTCGCCCGATGTGATCGAGGCCGCGTTGTGGGGCCACCGACTCGACGGGCTGCTCTTCCCGAAGGATCCGGTGGCGACGGCGCCGCAGTTGGTGACGGCGCTCGACAGCTACTTCCCTGCCGCCAAGGGGCGGTACCTGTTCGGGCCGCTCGCGAAGATCGGATGGGGCAACGACATCGTCACCGGCGAAATCGCGCTGCTCATCGAGCTGCCCGAGCCGGTGCGCATCCTGCTGCTCGGCGAGATCCAGCTCGCCGTGCCGAAGCAGAAGCCGCAGCTCGAGATCCACATCTCGTTCGCCGGCGGGCTCGACTTCGGCAAGAAGCTCGCGTTCTTCGACGCGACGATCCACGACTCGCGGATCGAAACCTACCCGATCACCGGCGACCTCGCGTTCCGCTACGGGTGGGGTGACGATGGCGTGTTTGCGCTGGCGATCGGCGGTTTCAACCCGCACTTCCAAGCGCCGGCGGGTTTCCCGGCGCTCAAGCCGCTGTCGATCAGCATTTCGTCGAGCGTCGCGCAGCTCGACGCCCGCGCGTACTTCGCGCTGACCGCGAACACGCTGCAGTTCGGCGCGCGGGTCGAGATGACCGCGGGCACCGGCAGCTTCAACGTGCACGGCTGGCTCGGCTTCGACGCGCTCTGCGAGCGCAATCCGCTGTCGTTCATCTTCGACCTGACCGCGGGCGTCGAGCTGCGCCACGGGACCAGCGTGCTGGCGTCCGTGCACCTCGACGGCCACCTCTCGGGTCCGAACCCGTGGCACATCTCCGGCGAAGCGTCGCTCAGCCTATTCTTCTTCGACGTTTCGGTGCACTTCGACAAGACCTGGGGCGAGAGCGGCATCGCGCTGCCGCTGCCCGATCCGCTTGGCTTAGTGCTGGCGGCGCTCGCCGATCCCACCAGCTTCACCGGCGCGCTGGCCGCCGGCGTCGCGGCCGTCGTGTCCACGATCGCCGCACCAGTCGATGCCGCCGCGGCGCTCCTGCTAGATCCCGCGTCGAGCCTGCGGGTCGCGCAGCGGGTTCTGCCGCTCGGCCAGCCGGTCACCCGGTTCGGCGGCGCGGCGCTCGGCCGGACGGTTCAGCTCTCGATGGAAGGGCTCACCGCCTTCGCTACGACGTTCGACACGGCGGCGCCCGTCACCGAGGAGTTCGCACCCGCGCAGTTCTTCGACTTCTCGGACTCGGAGAAGCTGTCGCTGCCATCGTTCAGCCGCTTCGCTGCGGGACTCGAATTCGGCGGCGACGCCGTGGACGTCGGCAGCGGCGCGCGCGCGCGCGCCGACATGACGCCGCTCGTCTACGACACCACGATCATCGATTCGCCGACGGTGAGGCGGCCCGGGCTGCCGTACAAACTGGCCGACACGCTGGTGATGGCGATGGGCCGCGACAGCGGTGGCAGGGGCCGCGGCCTCGGCCGCTACGCGCCGCCGATCGGCGCCCGCACGCGGATCGATCTGCAACCGGATCGCTGGGTGATCGCGGGGACCTCGGATCTGGCGCTGCGCGGCGACATCGGTAGCGACGGCAGCAAGATGGGCGCGCAGGTCGCCCTCCGCCGCTTCCTCGCCGCAAACCCCGACCAGCAGGGACAGCTGCAAATCGTCCTCGCCGAGGAAGCCGCATGAGCGATCCGACCTACGGCTTCCTGTCGGCGCTGCGCCGCGGCCTGTCGGCGCTGATCTCCGCGAACGGGCTGACCAATGATGTTCGCGTCGGCGTGCCGGTGTCGCTGTCGGTCGGCGGCACGACCGTCCCGGCGGTGCCCGCGCTCGCGCTGCGCGGTCCCGGAGACGTGATTGGCTTCGATGCCGGCGCGGTGCGCCGCACGTGGCCGACATCGCAGGCGGACAACGCCGAATCGAACTACTTCGCGCTCATCGAGCTCAGCGAGCCCGATCTGCCGTGGCGGTACAGTCCCGACGCGACGAGCGGCGATCGGCTCCTGCCGTGGATGTGCCTGCTCGTCGTGGAGGACCGCGAGATCGGATCGACCGTTCCGTCGAGCCGCGCTCGCCCGCTGGCCTCGGTCACGCTGACGGGCGCGCCGCTTCCGGATCTGTCGCAGGCGTGGGCGTGGGCACACGCGCAGGTGCTCGGCGCCCCGGATCCGCCGGCAACGGACTTCACCGCGGACGCGGTTCGCGCGCTGCTCGCGACGAGCCCGTCGCGACTCAGGTCGCGGCTGCTCTGTCCGCGGCAGCTGAAGCCGCTGACCAGCTACCAGGCGTTCGTCGTCCCGACGTTCGAGCGTGGGCGGCTGGCCGGGCTCGGACAAGCCACGACCGGCGCGACGCGACTCGCCGCCGCATGGCAGCCGAGCCAGCCGTCGGTCACGCTCCCGGTGTACTACTCGTGGAGTTTTCGGACCGGCGAAGCGGGCGACTTCGGATCGCTGGTCGCGAAGCTGCAGCCGGTCCGCGACATGCCCGCTTCCGTCTGGATGCGCTCGATCGCGGTCAGCCCGCCCGGCGCAAATCCGGTGCACTGGCAGGCGATCGATCTCCAGAGCATGCTGCTGCCGGTCGGCGCATCGATCTCCGAATGGAACACGATCGACGCGAACGGCTTCACCGCCGCGCTGGCGCAGCGCGTCAACACGCACGGTCCGATCCTCGAGCCGCCGCTCTATGGCCGATGGCTGGCGGCGGCCGACGCGATGGTGATACCGGTACCGTCCACGCGGCCGTGGTTCCATCATCTCAACGCCGATCCGCGCGCGCGCGTCGCCGCCGGGCTCGGGACGACGGTGGTCCAGAACGAACAGCAGGAGCTGCTCGCCGGCGCGTGGGCACAGGTCGACGGCATCCGCGCGGCGAACGAACGACTTCGGCTCGCGCAGCTCGCGCGTGAGCTGGCGCTGCGGGTCTACACGAGACACTTCGCGGCGGTCGCGGGCGATGCGTTCCTGCAGGTCAGCGCGCCGCTGCACGCGCGGGTGCGGCAGGGAACGATCACCATCAGCGCGCAGCTCGAGGCCAGCCCGATCGCCGGCGGGGCGCTGGCGCCGGCCTTCCGGAAGGTCGCGCGGCCGTTTGGCTCGCTCGGCGTCCGACAGAAACGGCTCTCGACGTCGGCTGCTCCAGCCGCCACCGGCGCGTTCACGCGGATGAATACGGGCGCGCTCGCGATCGCTCCATCTCCGAAGGCCGCGGCCGGCTCGACGGTCACGGTGAAGCGGCTCGGCGATCTGGCCGCCGTCTTCAAGAAGGCGAACGTCGCGCCCGACAACCTGCATGCGGTGACGATGCCCGGCGATTTCGTCGTCCGCGACTACTCGTCGCTGGCCAGCGTCCCGATCACGACGATTCCGATCGCGGCGCCGCCGGCGATCGAACCAGGCGGCACGCTCGTTCACCCGCCGGTCGCGCCGGTGCAACCGATCGGTCCGGTCCAGCCGCCCGTGCACCCGCCGATTCACACCGGTCCGATCACGACGAGGCCACCGGCGGTGACCATCCCGCCGCCGGCGGCGGTCACCAAGGAAGTGTTCAAACAGGTCGCGACCACGCTGATCGCACAGCTCGCGGCGGTGCCGGCGGCCGGCGATGTCTTGATCTCAGCGAACCTCGATTCGACGCGAAGTTCGATCTTGGCGGGACTGCATCCGGTCGCGACGATCGAGACGCCGCTCAAAGGCCGCCTCGGCGACGTCGACAGCGGACCGCGCCGGACCGATCCGATCGAACCGGTGATGGCGGCGCCGACGTTCCCGCAGCCGATGTACCGGCCGCTGACCGACCTGGGACGCGAATGGCTGCTGCCCGGGCTCGATCAGATGCCGTCTGATACCATCGGCCTCTTCCTCACCAATTGGCGATTCGTCGAGTCGTACCTGACGGGCCTCAACCATGAAATGGCGCGGAAGCTGTTGTGGAACGGCTATCCCACCGATCAGCGGGGGACGTACTTCAAGCACTTCTGGGACACCGGCGCGGGCGCGACGACGACCGACGGCGACATCGGGCCGATTCATGCGTGGACGGCCGATCTCGGAAACAACCGGGCGATCGGCGGCGATCCGCTCGTGCTGCTCGTCCGCGGCGAGCTGATTCGACGCTATCCGAACGTCATCGTCTACGCGGCGCAGGCCGAGCCGGACGCGCAGGGCCGACATCCCGGTTCGAACGAGAAGCATCCTATCTTCTTCGGACGGGTCGATCCCGACGTCGCGCTGTTCGGGTTTGATCTCGATCGCAACGAGGCGCGCGGCAACCCCGGATGGTTCTTCGTGCTTTCGGAGCATCCGTCCGAGCCGCGCTTCGGTCTCGCCGCGACGAATATTTCCTTTGGCGCACAGCCTTCGACGTGGCAGGCGCTCGGCTGGAACCATCTGGCCGCCAGCGCGCAGGAGCTGGCGAGCCTGCAGTACATCGATCTCAACGCGGCGCTGCCGAAAGATCCGGTGACCGGTGACATCACGGGCGCGTCCTGGCACGCGACCGGATCGCAGCCGAGCCGCGCTGCCGATCTCGCGCACATCTCGTTCCGGCAGCCCAAGCGGTTCGCCGTGCACGGCTCGCTGCTGATTCCCGCAGTGCCGCCGTCGCCGGGAGGAACGCCGTGACCCTCGACGCACGCTTCCCGGTCGCGCTGCTGCCCGTGCGTCTGGAAACGCGGCTCGCGGGATCGCTGCTCAAGGTGCGGATCTTCCCGGACGAGATCTTCGCCGACACGCACGAGACCGGGCTGACGCCCGAGGAGCGCGCCGACGGCGCCGCCTACGTCGCGGCGACGCAGAGCGGCGTCGACGCGGAAAAGGACGTGTGGCGGAGCATGGTGTCGCGATGGACGGCGCCGCGCGCGGCGTTCATCGCGCTGAGCGCGATCCGCCAGTCGACCGAAACGCGCGCCGAAAGCTGGTCGCGTGCGGCACGCGCGCTGTTGCCCGACCGGTGGGTGATCCGCACCTACCAGGGAGCCGCCGTCTTCACGAAGACGAGCGCGGCGGTGGCGCAGCCGATTGCGCTCACCCTCTCGCCGACGGCGACCGATGCGGATCGCGTCCCGCTCTCCGACGGACTGTCGATCGATCGCGACCTGCAGTGGACGGTCGATTTCGCGGCGGCCGAAGCCGCCGGCATGGCGGTGACGATCGATCTCGGCCAGCCCGATCCGCCGGCGCCGCCCAGCTCGCCTCCCGGCGCCGGTATCGATCTGATCGTCGCGATCGGGATCAGCGAGTCGACGTCTGCCGCCGACGGCGCCGTGCGTCTCCGCACGCTGCTCGACGCCCAGCACTACACGCGCGGCCTCGCGTTTCTCAAGCCGGGCACGCCGACCAACAACACGCCGACCGTGCCGGCCGCCTTCCCGCCCGACGATGGGGACGGCGGGGCCAGCTTTGCGATCGAGCGGGGCGCGCCGCTCGTGACGCCCGGCTCGGCGACCGGCAGCAACGGGCTGCTGTTCGCGCGCGCACTGGGACTCCCGCTCGCGACGGGCGAGCAGGTGGCGGTCGTCGAGCACGTGGACGCCGCCGGCTCGGACGGCGACACCGCCGCCGCCGCGATGAACGACGCGCTCTGGCCGGCGACTCTCGGCTACTTTCTCGAGCAGATGATGGGGTACGACGCCGCGACCGTCGCGTCCGCGCGCCAGTTCTTTGTCGATCACGTCCGGACCGGTGGGCCGCTTCCCGCATTCCGCGTCGGCCGAGTGCCGTACGGCCTGCTGCCCGCGGTGTCGCTGACGCGCTTCTCGCCCGACACGATCCTGCCGCGCACCGCGCGCATGCTTCGCGACGTCCACTTCCTGCCGGCGTCGACGCAGGTCCCGCACGTCAGCGCGAGCTCCACCGATACCGACGGCGATCTGCTGAGGGTGCTGGCGATCGATGGCAGCTGTCGTCAGATCCGCATGCGAATCCTGCTCGGCCAGCAGTTCACCGCCAACACCGCCAGCTGGCTCGGGCCGGCCGCGTCCGTCGAGGCGCAGTCGCGGCAGACGGCGAGGGTCACCACCGCATCGACGCTACTCAACACGGTCGGGATCGCCGGCGACACCCGCGTCGGCACGCTCGACAGCGGGCAGGCCGACGAGCTGATTCGCGCGCCGCTCGTGGTCTCAGGTTCGCTGTCCGAACAGTTCGGGCTGGAAGGACCAGCCGGCACCGGCGTCAACTACATCCGCTGGCTGCACGACAACGCCACCGCGAACGTCCAGGCGATCAAGAACGACGCGCTGCCCGGCTCGTCGCGACCGCTCCTGTATCGCGTGCTGCGGCACTCGCTGCTCGTCGAAATGGACCGGCTCGCGTTCCACCGGCTGGTCGCGACAAACGTGGTCGCGCCGGCCGATCGCGCCGAAGTAGAGATGGTCCGCCTCGCGCGCACCGACGCGCGGCTCACCACGTATCAGCGGATCGATCGCGCGCTGACGCTGCCGGTGTTCGCGGGCGATCTGTCGCCCTACCTCGCGCGGCTGGCGACGCTCGCCGCGCTGCCGACCGCCGAGCTCGATCGCCGCTTCGGCGAGACGCTGGACGCCTGTTCGCACCGGCTCGACGCGTGGATCACGGCGCTCGCCACCGAGCGGCTGTCGACGATGAGGAGCATGGCCGCGGACGGGTGTCATGTCGGCGGCTTCGGCTGGGTCGAGAACGTCCAGCCGGCGGGATCGCTCGACTCACGCGGCGGATTCATCCACGCGCCGTCGTCCACGCACGCCAGCGCGGCGGCGATTCTCAGGAACGGGTTCCTCAGCCGCGGCGGCGAGGGGTCGGCGTATGCCGTGGACTTGAGCTCGGCTCGCGTGCGCGCGGCGCTGACGCTGATCGACGGCACGCGCCAGGGCGTGCCGCTCTCCGGGCTGCTCGGTTACCAGTTCGAGCGCGATCTCCACGAGCGACAACTGGAGCCGCTGATCGCGCCGCTGCGCAATCACTTTCCGCTGGTGGCCGGCAAGACCGCGGCCGGCGACGGCCCGACCGAGCTGGTCGGCGCCCGCAACGTTGTCGATGGACTGGCGCTCCGCCTGGCGTGGAACGAGAAAAAGCCACCGTTCTCGGGAACGAGCGACCTGCCGGCGCTGTCCGACACCAGGCTCGCGAGCTTTCACGCGGTGCTCGACGCGCTGAACGACGCGGTCGATGCGGTCGCGGACGTGCTCACGGCGGAGTCGGTGTTCCAGGCCGTGCAAGGGAATCCGATGGCCGCCGCGGCGACACTCGACACGATGGCGTCGGGCGTGATGCCGCCTCGACCCGCGGTGGTTCGCACGCCGCTCGGCGGCATCTCGTTCACGCAGCGCCTCATCGTCGCGCTCGGCGCGGGCGCTGCCCCGGCCGCCGGCAACTGGGGAGCGCGCACGCCACGCGCCGCCGCCGAGCCGTACCTCGATGATTGGGTCGGCAGGCTGCTCGGCGCGCCGGCCGGCACCGGCTGCACGGTCCACCTGCCAAACGGCAGCACGGACGCCGTCACACTGGCCGCTCTAGGATTGCGGCCGCTCGACGTCGTCGCGCTGGCGACCACACCGCCGTCCGGCGCCGGCGCGACGGAACTGGATTGCCGCGTGCTCGCGGCGGCGTCCGCGCCGGATGGATCGCACATCGATTACGCGACTGGAGGTACGTCGCACACGCTGGCCGCCGTCCTCGAGCTCGCGCGCACGATCGGCGATCTGCTCGCCGTCGCGCGTCCGATGATGCCTAGCGACCTGGTGGCGCCGGCCGATGCCGGGACGGCAACCATCCGCGCGGCGGACGCGCAGGAAGCGGCGGCGCGCGCGCGGGCCGCCGTGCAGCAGCTGCGCGATGCCACGCACGCGCTCGACGTGGCGCAGAAGGCGGTGGCAACCAGTCTGGCCGCGAATCAAGCGCCGGCCAACGCTGATGTAGCTGCGCTTCGAACCGCGCTCACGAAAGCGGCGTCGTTCGGCGCGCTCGGCGCGTATCCTTCCGCCGATGCCACGCCTGCCGATCTCGCGGCGGCCGGCGACGCGATCGTGAAGGAGCTGGGCGGCCGCGCCGCTGCGGCGCCGGCGCTGGACGCGACCGATCCCGCGGCGCTGGCGTCGGTGGCGATCGATGCCATCCACGCGGTCTTCGGCCGCGCTTTCCTGTTCCTGCCGAAGCTGGTGGCGCCGCTCGCCGTACCGCTGGCGGCGTCGGCGGCGCTGGTCGGCGATCCGCACCTGCCGCGGCGCGCATTGCAACAGCTGGCGCGCGTTCGCCCGCGGCTGATGCGCTGGCGAGCGATGTGGCTGTACGGGCAGGCGCTGGGCGCGGCGCCGCCTGCGTTCGACATCGTGCAATATCCGAAGGCGACCGCATGGGCGGGACGACCCGGCGCGGTCATCGCTCCCGGCACGGTGTCGCTGATCCTGCATCGTCCGACGCAGGCCGCCGCGGAGAGCGGCTGGACGGGGTTCGTCGTCGACGAATGGAACGAGACCGTGCCTTCCGATGTGCAGAAGACGTCGGTGTCGTTTCGCTACGAGACGCCGATCGCGGAGGCTCCGCAGGCCGTGCTGATTGCAGTGCCGCCTGATGCGGCGACGCCGTGGGATACCGATACGCTCATCGACACCGTCCGCGAAACGCTGATGCTGGCGAAGATCCGCGGCGTGGACAGCAGTCTGCTCGAAGGACTGCGCCCGTTCCTTCCAGCGATCTGCCTGACCGGCAACACCGCGAACGAGGCGGTGTCCACCGACTTTCTGAAGTCGCTTGTGGCCGAGGCGACAATCCGGAGCTTCTGATGACGTCACTCACCTACTGGAGTCAGCTGCAACCGAGCCCGCGACTGAATTCTGTAGCCGAGGCGCTCGCCGCGCGCGTCCGCGACCCGGTGTGGCTGATGGCGCGCCAGTGGCAGCTTGGCGAGTTCGAGGGGGCCGACGCGGGATCGCCCGCCTTCGTGCGGATCACATCGCATGCCGATCGGCTCGCCTCGGTGAAGCTGGGCGCGACGACGGTCCCGCTGGCAAGCGCGCAGCTGCTCGAGCCGCTCGTAGAGGCGGAGCCGCTGGGACCGGATCTCGCGACGAGCGTCGAAATCGGCCAAGCGTTCGAAGCGCTCGTCAACACTACGGTACGCGACCTGTTCCGCGGCGCGTACGCGATCGGCCCAGCCGACGCATCGACGGATCCGGCGACGGCGCGATTTCTCGCGGTGTGCGCGGGCCGCGCGGTCGACGGCGTGGCGCTCTACGCCGCAGCGAAGAAGGCGCAGCAGCAGAACCAGCCGCTGCCACCGGTGCCGGTTCTGGATCAGTCGCTCCGATCGGCGGCGTCGCAGGCGATTGCGACATTCCTTCAGTGGGTCGAGGCGACCTGGGGAGCGCCGGGCAGCGACGAGCCGCCGGCTTGGGACGCCAACCGTCTCGAATACGCCCCGACCGTCAGCGCGGGCGGCCTGACGCTGGGCGCCACGCCCGACGCCGAATCGACGCTCGACTGGTACGCGTTCGACGTGATCGACGGCGCGGTTCAGCCGACGCCATCAACACCTCCGACACCCTCTCCAGGCGCGACGACGGTCAGCGTGATCCCGGGCCATGTGCGCTTCCGCGGCATGCCGAACGCGCGATGGTGGGACTTCGAGACGAGCAAGACCGACTTCGGCGCGATTCTCCCCGATCCACGCGACCTCGCGAAGCTGCTGTTCGCCGACTTCATGCTGCTGCACGGCGACGACTGGTATCTCGCGCCGCTCGACGTGCCCACCGGCTCGCTCTGCTCGATCGACCGCCTGACCGTCACAGACGTCTTCGGCGTCGTCACCAGCATCAGCCGCGCCGACGCAGACGCCGGGCCGCGCTGGACGCTGTTCTCGACCATCAACCGCGGCGCGAGCGGGCTGGCGCCGTTTCTCGTCGTGCCGTCGAGCGCTGCGGCCGCGTCGATCGAAGGCGATGCCGTCGAAGAGGTGCACCTGCTCCGCGACGAGACCGCGGACATGGCCTGGGCGATCGAGCACATCGTCGAGAGCCCGATCGGCGCGGCGCGCGTCGAGCCGCTCCCGCCGCTATCGGCGCCGCCGTCGGGCGTGCCGGCGCCGTGGTGGTACGAGCTGATGACCCCGCTGCCCCCCAGCTGGTTCCCACTCCTGCCGCAGCAGCTTCCGAGCGGCGCCGTCGCCCTCATCGCCGGCACCGTCGAAGGCGGACCGCGCGAGCCGTCTGGACGTCTGGTTCGGCGTCTCTCGGCGAATGGATTTCAGCTGCCCGAGGAAGAGATTGGGCGCGCCGGTATTCGCCTTCAGCGAGTCGCCTGCCGGACGCGATCGTCGGACGGCGGAATGCACCTGTGGATCGCGCGCAGGAAAGCGATTGGAGCGGGCGAAGCTTCGAGCGGCCTGCGCTTCGATCGCGTGAGCGCCTCGGCTGAGCAAACCTGAAACGAGACGATAGAAACATTAGGCCTATCCCCCGGCTACCAGACGTCCCGGTAGGATTTCCCTGGGCACACGATTGGGAGTGAATCACCTAGTCTCTCGTTTTGGTCAGTAAGCGCTCGTACGGGGTTTGGCCGGCTAGTGGTCTTAATGTTCGGGAAGTACACCGTCTCCGCGTACTGTTGCAGGGTCATAGGCCCGTTGACTTGCAGGCCTTGATTCAGCGGGCAAGAACTTCATCGGCCAGTGGACGGACACGACGCTTCGTGCGATATTGGTCGTTGTAGTCGGCCAGCTTGCGCGAGACCTGCTTACCGTCCACACTAGTTGGGGCAATTCGGCGAGATTCGGGCTGGTTCGGCTCGGAATTGGGCAACGATTTGGGCAACCAAATTCCTGCGACCGAAAAACCTGCACATTCGCCGCGGCAAACCTGGCATTCCCTCATTGGCACAACGCCGTGGCCGATGCATTGTCGGCAGCCTCGGCGACTCTAGGGCGCGGCGTCGGGCAGTCTTTTCCCTTGTTGAGGTACGGGCCTCAACGGCAGTCGCGATCTCGGATCGAGTGCCGAAGCTGCTCCGAGCAGAAGCTCCGCTTTAACATAGGAAGGTGGAAGAGCTTCGATAAAGCTGGTCGTTAACTTTGGATCATTTTGCATGCCGATCTGGGCCAGAGAGCCCAAGCCGAGGGGGAAAGGCGAGCCGTTGGTTCCTTGCTGGTGCAAAATTACGCGGGTTGCCAAGTCAAAACCACGCTGCAAGAAGTCGTGCAGTTCATCCTTCCTGTTTTGCGCGACTGCGACAAAGGCCTGGGCGGAAACGAGGCTCATCGAGGACTCATCGTCGCCGGGTTTTATTTCCCCCTGCGCTTCGGCGATTAAGTCCGCAGCGCGTTCGGGATGATCTTCTGCGATGCTGCGTGCGACTTCCAGCATAGCGGAGGCGCGCTTATCATCCGGCAACTGTCTGACCTTAGCGATAGCTGCCTCAGGATTGATCCTCGACAGCCGCAGCCCATCCAAGACGACCGTTTCGGCGGCTGGGCCGGCAGCATAAAATGCCTGCATTGGTCGTGCAAGCCCTTCAATCGAGCGTTGGCGGCCACCCTTGGTATATTCCAATATCAGTTGCAATTGCGGTCTGGTTGATTCTAATTCCGTAACTAGTTCTGGGTCGCGGTTGATTAGCAGTCCGAGGACCAAAATAGTTGCGTCGATTACGTTATCCGCTTTCGCGGTTTTGCCATCGAATGTGTACACCTTTGCTTCAAACTGGTATTTGCGGGTGTCCGTTGCGAGCAGGTTTTTTAACAGCATGCGTAAAGCAGGCTGCACAGTTTCAAATGGCAGACCGCCAGCAAGCACATCAAGCATTCGCCCAAACTCGAAGTCATCGAAGTAAATGTGCGCATTTTGACTGTATCTGGCGAACGCCGGATCGAAAACTAACTGAAGTACGCGAATTGCGCGTTGATTATCGCTACCCCAGTATTTCGAAGTAGCCTGCATCGCGGCGTACCCCAGGGCGGCGTAAGGGTAGTGCCCCTGGGCACCCAGGCGCTCTGCCTCTTGCTGTAGCAAGGGGAGTGCGCTCACCCCATCGCGGGAAGACAACACCAAGAAGACTTGCTGTACCAGCTGCATCTCCGGCGCAGAGGCGGCCCATGCGGGCGGCTCTTCTATCTTCATGCTGTCCAGTAGTTCCAAGGCGCGGTTGGGATCTAGTTTAATCAACATACCCATCCCGTGGTTCTGTATGAACGAGCGTTGGTCCACTCGTTTCGTTTGGGACGATAACGTAAACAGTTCATTAGCCCAAACTCGACCCAGATCGGGGCGCAACGACGAAACCATTTCAGCTTGTCGAGAGAGCAGAATGGCATGATCCCAGAGTGCCATCTGCTGGTCCAAATCATGGCTCTGTTGCAGGAATTTCAGGATCGCGGCGTCGGCGTCACTGGGAGAAACCGTTCCAGATTCAGGGGATTGGGGTTTGCTCTCTTGGGCACCCAAGGGATTTGTGGCCAGCACGACTAAGGTAAGGATCGAACAAAATCGCCGCTGCACGTAGACCTCGAACTAACCCAATTGCCCTTAACTGAGCAGGTACTACCGCTATCGTACATCTAACCGGGAATTAGTTGGTAGTTGAAAGTCCTTGAGGTTTCGCGTCTCGCTCCGGTCGCGCGCGCGTGGCGTGGGCTACTATGGTTTCCGGAATGACAGACAATCTTGGAAACAAATCGCTTTGAACGAAAGAAGGCAGTCGCGAAGTAAGAAGTAAAGGAACTCCGAGTGTTAGGAAGGAGAGTAAAACAATAGGCAAAAATGCGATGCCCACAAGAAACCATATCAGGAATTGCGATCGCCGCCTGGATTCAGAATCTTCTGCCTGCAAAGCATGTCTTGCAGACAAAGCGAGGGGCAGGGTAGCGATTCCAAAAGCCAGTCGAGAAGTAAAGATGGCAATGAGTAGCAGCCCGATCAAACTGAACTGGACTCTTGACGGTAGCTTTCCCAACATGAACTGTGCCCAGTGGATTCTGTGCACAAGTACGCTACCCGTGCTTTCAAGGACCGACGACGAAGAAGGCCAGTTGAGGAATGCAAAAGCGCCGAACATGAGGCCAAGACCAGCGATTGTTGGAAGGAAGACCAATCCTAAGATCCGGCGGACCGGATGTTTACCAGGCAGAAACAAATGAAATAGCCTGATGCTCCCGCAAAAATAATTGGCCACACACCGAGGGCAACGAATGGCCCAATGCCAGGCCACCATAAGCCGTGCGCAACAACTAGGCATGCGACACCGGCGAGAGACAACAACTGAAACGGGTCCGCAGGTATGACGGATCGCAGAAATTCAGCAACGCGTTTCAGCAATGGACCTCTCACTTCGAGCGCCGGTGGATTATGCCCTAGTTACTCCAGATAAAGCGAGCAAGCTGCAAAATACGGCCGGAACCCTGTAGCCAGATTCAAGGTCCTCGACCCAAAGTCCGCAGTGGAGCACGCGCCATGGATGTGCCAGCTTGTAAACGAAATGACATAATGATATAATAATGCCACATTACGAGAGGAGTGACATGAACTCAGAAACGCGCCTGCGCGTCAACGAAAACGGCCGGGTTGTCATCCCCGCCTCGTTTCGCAAGGCCCTTGGCATCCATGTCGGGGATGAAATCGTATTACGGATCGAAGATGACGAGTTGCGGATTACTACGCTGAAACGCCGCATCGAGCGAGCGCAGCGGCTTGTCCGCCGGCACGTGAAACCGGGTACCTCGCTGGTCGATGAATTGATTGCAGAACGACGCGAGGCGGCTAAAAATGAATAGGATCGTTCTTGATGCCTCTGTGCTTCTCGCGGTGCTTAATCGCGAACCAGGTGCGGACAAACTCACTCCGCAATTGCTCAACGTCGCTACCAGCAGCACTGTCAATCTGGCCGAAGTGCAAAGCAAACTCGTGAACCGCGGTCTTAGTCCGCAGGAGGCGTGGGAAGCTACCCTTAGCCCGATTCGGGAGCCTACAGCATTCACTGCCGAGCACGCTATGACCGCCGGAAACCTTATTGTCGAAACCCGCGCACTTGGCTTGTCGTTGGGAGACCGGGCTTGTTTAGCGCTCGGACTTGCGTTAAGTGCTCCAGTCTATACGGCGGACAAATCATGGAAGAGCTTGAAACTGGGACTCCGGATCCATGTCATCCGCTGATAGTCCTTGGGGGCAAATCCCTTCGCGGGTCAAATACGCTAAATGCCTAAACGCACTTGGCAAGTTATAATCAAAAATGGAGGAGTGGGTGAGTGGTTGAAACCGGCGGTCTTGAAAACCGTTAGACTCGAAAGGGTCTCGGGGGTTCGAATCCCTCCTCCTCCGCCAGTAAACTGAAGCTACGTTGAAGTTACGGAAATTTCTCTTTCGCTCAAAGTCGGCGAATGCATATCTCTTTTATCCCAGTGTTATCCCAACGGTGTCGAAAACCGTTAGGCCCAAAGGGGTTTGCAGGGTCATGCCGTCGCCCTATTCAATCTCTCTGGTCGAATTGGCTCGCGGAAGACCGTAGCCGGCCCGACTCAAAGTTGGGAGGCAACTCGGGCTTTGTTACCTTATCAGTTGTAAACTAACCCCTTACTGAATTTGCGGTGTGTTCGTCACGCGACTGTTGTCTCTGCGTTATTGGCCTCTTGTTCTTTCCCGGTCGTCTCCCATCTGATCCACTTGAGGTCGAGCACAAAAATGGCGTAAAAGACCGGGACAAGGAGCAAGGTGATGAAAGTAGCGACGGCAAGCCCGCCGATCTGGGCATAGCAGAGAGGTTTCCAGAGCGGGCCGCCTTCGAGCGCGAGCGGAAACAAAGCGAGGATCGTCGCGCCCACGGTGATCATCACGGGGCGAATACGCTCAATCCCAGCATCCGGAAGAGCGCGCTCGAGCGGCTCCCCCTTTTCGTGCATCTCCTCGATGAAATCGAACAGCACAATCACATGGCTGACGATGACGCCGATTAAACTGGCCACGCCGAGGAAAGCCATGAAGCCGAACGGCGTATGCAT